>ERZ773149.1248-NODE-1248-length-21270-cov-5.180533_pt1 | contig 21270 bp, 16 predicted proteins | sample MGYA00511081_ERZ773149 | MGnify/ENA primary metagenome ERZ773149 (study PRJEB29015, sample SAMEA2737846) | human gut metagenome | biome: human gut; feature: human-associated habitat; material: faeces | place: China | collected 2012 ...
GAAGCAAAAAAGCATCAGTCCCCAGACTCTTTTCATAGAAAAACAGCTCCCTTCCGCTTACATACACTCCCGGGATCTTCTCGCAAAATCAGCGCAAAAAGATTTTAGGTTGTATATTTTATGTTATGCGGTAAGAGAGCTGTCTGATTCTCTTTTTCTTTTTGTTTTCCCCTATCAGGCTTTTTTCCCTTCATAAGAAGCAGCTGTGTCCTTTGCAATAGCTGCTGTCTCTTCCGATACCGGCGGTTTTCCGCCTAAGAAACGATTGATAAGATCCGGAGCCATATCAATCACCTTTGTCACTGCATCCTGATTCTTTATATTGATCAGTTTGGTCACTCCGTTCTGGATAATGAGCACAGCGCTTGGACTCATTTTTGCGCTCATTCCACCGCAGCCTTTATCCTTCTGCTTAGAGTTTTCTGTAAAAGCTCCCGCTGCCATACCACAAGTCACATCGATCAGCGGTATAATAATGGTATCTCCTGTCCGGACCGGCTCGCCCACTACTGTCTTTGTAGTAACAAACTGATCCATTCCTTTAAATAATGTTTCGATCGTAGATGTAAAATGATTCTCTGCCATAATATACCTCTTATTCATCTGAACTGTTGTCCCGGTTCATAAATCCCCGTATCATCTTCCAGGTATGCTTGTGATGGAAAATTCCCCAGAACAGCCATAACAAATAGGAAACACGTACCCGTCCCCGATAATCCAATTCCGCTTCCAGGCATTTTTCATCAAATACCGGCTGCAAAGTAAGCCTTTTATAAAAGAAAGGATAGAGAAGACTGGCACCTGCCAGAATCTGACCTGTATAATAGGGATCCTCCAGCCCAAAAGTGACCGTACCTTTTCCTCTGCATGGCCATACATGGGAAAACAGTTTTTTAAACTGTTTAAAAAGAAGCCTGAATGATTCCTGGTTTTTTTCATCTTCCAGCCATTCTTTCTTTTCCTGGACAAAAGTCTTTATATCCTTTAGCTTATCACAAAAGTGGAGAAAAGAAAACTTAAGTTTTTGAAAGAACATCAGGATACAGATCCATATTGCTTTTATGCGTTGTGAAAGCGAAAGATAAGATTCAGGATCAGTGTTGTGAGGTTTTTTCTCAAAGTTTTTGCTGTTTTCCTTTTTCTCCGGTCTTTTAAGCGACTGATCACCTTGAAGATCATCGTGAGTTTTTTTCTCATTATTGACTTCGGATTTTGTTTTTATTTCTTCTATAACCAGAGTTTTTTTCTCATCTTCGTCTGTGCTGACTTCCATTGCCTGCACCAGTTCACCTTTTTCCTGATCTTCTGTTTTCTCCTCTTCTCTTATCTGTTCTGGTTTCTTCTTCTCTTTTTCCGTCTCTGTCTGTTCCGTTTCCTGCTCTTTGGTTTCCTCTTCCATCTCCCAGATTCTAAACCAAAGTACCTGCAAAGAACCAGTCAGTCCTTTTTTCATATCATAGCCGCCACGAAACGAAACCAGGGAGAGCAGCCAGGAAACCTGCACTCTGATCCATCTTTCTTCTTTCCACAATCCCTGGATACGATACCGCACAGGAACAAAAAGGACGGTACACAGTATCAGAAGCAAAAGCCCCAAAATGACCAGTAAAAGGATACCCAGTATTTTTAATATCAGTAATACAATATGCAACTGTCCGCCCCCCGTCTTATATCCCTTAGGAATCTTTGATCCCAGAATCTTTATTCAGCATTCCCTGCTCTTTCCCCTGGGGTTATCTGCCAGGCTTTCCATATACGCCGGCCAGTTAAACGTTCCCGTCATCTGATACATGTCATCCACCATGGAACGGACCACTTCTGCCGCCTCATTGTAGCCTCTGGCGATTCCCAGAATCAGGAAGCTTTTGCTTTCCCGCTCCTTTTCCGTCAAAAGGCTGACAGGACGTATATCAAGTATATGATTGCCGCTTTCCGGCAAAGTAATCACATAAGTGTCAGGAAGAAGACTTCCTTTTCGCAGTCCTTCCAGAATAGAGATTCTGTTTCTGGCTGCATTTTCTCCCATATACATATGCTCCCACCAGCGCATACGATCAACCTCCAGTCAGCGTCAGTCTGTTTTTTACTCCATAATTGAACGGATCAGACGGATACAGCCCTCTTTTTCTACTTCGTCACTGCAGCTGTCCAGACTGTTTCTGATATAACTTTCTGCCTCGTCCGATGATTTAAATGTGATCGGCAGATTTGACAGGCATTTCGCCATTGCTGCTCTTGTAAGCACTTTCGGAAGATCTTTCCAGGAATCCCTGATATCTGCAAACAACTGATCCAGTTCTTTACGGATCCTGGCTTCGTCCACTGTTTTTTCTGAAGCCTTGCGCTCTAAAGATGCAAAGGAGCTTCCAGACAGCAGCAGTTCCATCTTCCATAACTTCTCTGCCTCAGGAGTGTTTTCTTTTGCCAGTTCTTCCATAGAAATCTCATTTGCCATCCACTGATCAAAACTGCTTTCCTGTTTTCCTTCCAGTTTTGGAAGCAGATCGGCTGTTTCTTCCGGTATCTCTCTCCATTTGTCTTCTTTAAATAAAGTTAATACATCTTTCAATATCTTTGTCATAACCTGTGTTTCTTCCAGATCCATTATAACCTGTCCTTCCCCTAAAAGAAGCACATACAGATCATTGATCAGATCCATTAACATTAAAATATCGCCGGATTCTATACTGATCATTTCTCCAGCCTTCTCCAGTTCAGAAGAAAGATGATAATATTCCGCTGCCTGTAACGTGCGAAAATCTGTCTGTAAAAACTCTTCCAACATATGATAAAGCTTTTGATAATGGCCTTCTCCTGTTTCACAGTCTCCGTCAGAAGCCAAAGGCCTGTTTAAAAGTGCCTCTGAACGGAGTACATAGATCATATCCTCCAGTCCCGCCTCTGGCGCTCCTTTATAAACACTCATTCCTTCTTCCACAAGGGCAAAGAACTTGTTTTTCGTAAAACGCACCGGCAGCTGGCTGATGATCAGCTGAAAACGTTCATGAAAATCAGCAGGATCTGAAGTTCCTGCCAGATACTGAATGACCTCATCCATAAAAGTCTCCATATCTTCAGGCTTCTTTCCCACCAGCTGAGGCATAAACCGGCCTTCTACCCGGTTCATCACATATTCATAAGCCTGGAAAATATCCGTATAGGCCGTCAGCTTTTCCATTTCTTTTATGGCATCCTGGCGCAGGGACTCCAGTCCTTCTAATGTCATATCCTGCTTTTCCAAAAAAGAACTAAGGATTTCCAGATATCTTGCATAAAGAGCCAGTACCCCAGATTCTGGTTCACCGGTCTTTTCTGCCATCATTTCATAACAGGTATAAAAATTCAATGTCATACGGATGAAAGAATAGTGATATGCAGCCGTAAGACGACGTTTGATCTTTCTTATTTCCATTTTTCAGCTTTTAACCCCATATCTAATTTATGTTTATGATACTTGTTACTTATTATTCTGCTTTTAATACGCAGCGGCGTACCAGATCCAGTGCCTTCATCATGGACTGTTCCCGGATCTTTCCCCGGTTTCCCTTAAAATGATATTCCAGCACTTCTGCCTTTCCCTTTACAGCGCAGGCCATGTATACAAGGCCTACCGGCTTTTCTTTGCTTCCGCCTCCAGGGCCTGCAAGACCGGTAACTGCCACACATACATCTGTCTGGGCGCGCTCTGCGCCGCCTAAAGCCATTTCCAGAGCAGTTTCACGGCTGACTGCACCATGCGCTGCAAGCGTTTCCTCTTTTACACCTAAAAGACGTACCTTGGCTTCATTGGAATAAGTGACCATTCCCTGCATAAATACGTCAGATACACCGGAAACATTTACAAGGCGTGCAGCGATCATTCCGCCTGTACAGGACTCAGCAGTTGCCATGGTCAGATGCTTCTTCTGCAAAAGATCCACCACTGCCATCTCCAAAGTTACATCTTCCTCTGTGGTAAAGATGCAGTCTCCAAAGCGGTTAAACAGTTCTGCCATCACCGGCGCGATCAATGCTTCCCCTTCTTCTTTTGTCCCGGCCTTTGCCGTCAGACGTACCTGTACTTCTGCAGTCTTTGCATAAGTAGCGATCGTAGGATTGGTCTGTTTATCGATCAGATCTAAGATCTTATCCTCTACCTGGCTTTCTCCATATCCGCAGATCTTCACCATATGAGATACCAGCTGGGAATTCTGTCTTTTTTCCAGATAAGGAAACACCTGTCCCTCAAATAAAGGATACAGTTCATTTGGCGGCCCAGGAAGTAAAATGGCTGTTTTCCCATTTTTTTCCATAATAAGTCCCGGCGCCATACCATTAGGATTATCCAGCACAATCGATCCATGAGGAACTGTTACCATCTTCCAGTTGTTTTCTGGAATTGCTTTATAGATATTATTCTTAAAATAGGCTTCCAGGCAGGCTCTGGTATGTGGATCCTCTTCCAGTTCCATTCCCATTGCTTCTGCACATACCTCTTTTGTCAGGTCATCCTCTGTAGGTCCAAGTCCGCCGGTAACGATAATAATATCGGAGCGGTCAAGTGCTGTTTTCACAACAGACATCATTCTGTCATAATTATCTCCTACTGTTACCTGATAATACATATCCAGTCCTAATGAGGCACATTTTTCTGCCAGATATCTGGCATTACTGTTTAAAATGTTTCCCATTAAAATCTCAGTCCCCACACTGATCAGTTCTGCTGTCATGTTTACATGCCTCCCTTTGTAAGCACCTCTATGTTTTTAACCACATAATCTACCAGTGAGATCACAGTAAGAACTACTGCGATCACCAGTATGATCATAGTCACTGTCTCCAAAGCTGGAATATTAAAAATCATAAGGATCACTGCGATCATCTGGAACGTAGTCTTAAACTTGCCCCAGTAGCTTGCTGCGATCACAATTCCGTTGTCTGCTGCCACCAGGCGGAATCCGCTGATAATAAATTCACGGCTGATAATAATGATCACCACCCACGCCGGCAGCTGTCCTAACTGGATCAGGCAGATCAGGGCAGAGCAGACCAGCAGCTTGTCAGCTAAAGGATCCATAAATTTTCCAAAATTAGTGACCAGGTTATACTTACGGGCAATTTTTCCATCCAAAAGGTCTGTAAGACTGGCAACAATAAAGATCACATTTGCAGCAATACGCATGGCCTGGCTGCTTCCATTGTCATATAAAAGAACTGCCACAAAAAACGGGATCAGGATCACACGCATAACAGTCAGTTTATTCGGCAGATTCATGATATACCTCCCCGATCAGATCATATTCATTTGCACCGGTTACTTTTACTCTTACAAAATCACCGGACATAAGCATTTCATCGCCATTTACGAAAATAAGTCCGTCTACATTGGGTGCATCCATATACGTACGGCCTACATAAGCCGGCTCATCCGCTACTTTTCCTTCGATCATAACATCCAGGACTTTTCCTACCATATTTTCGCAATGTTCAAAAGCAATCTCCTGCTGCAGCTCCATTACCTCTGCGCGGCGCTCTTCTTTTACTTCCTCCGGGATCTGATCCGGATAAGAATAAGCAGGTGTGTCCTCTTCTGCGGAATAAGTAAATACACCCAGACGTTCAAATTCCATCTCATCTACAAATTCCATTAATTCTTCGTGATCTTCCTGTGTTTCCCCAGGGAAACCGCAGATAAAAGTCGTACGAAGGGCAATATCCGGGATCTCACGGCGAAGAGTGCTGATACGTTCCTTTAATTCTGCCTTATGGGTTCTCCGTCCCATACGTCTTAAAATGCGGTCACTGGCATGCTGGATCGGGATATCCAGGTAATGACATACTTTTTCCTCTGACTTGATCGCCTGGATCAGTTCATCTGTGATTTCTTCTGGATAACAGTACTGGATACGGATCCAGTAAATACCTGGTATCTGAGCCAGTTCATGAAGAAGCTTTGGAAGGCTCTTTTCTCCATACAGATCCTTTCCGTAAAGAGTAGTCTCCTGGGCAACTAAAATCAGCTCCCGCACTCCATTGTCAGCCAGCTCTCTTGCCTCAGCTAACAGCTGTTCCATAGGAACACTGCGGTAAGGTCCTCTTAAATATGGGATGATACAGTAAGTACAGCGTTTATCACAGCCTTCTGCGATCTTTAAAAATGCATAATGTCCGCCTGTGGTCATAACGCGTTTTTTCGCATGTTCAGGCAGTTCTTTTAAATCGTGGAAGCAGGAAATATGTTCTTCTTTTTTTCCATTCTCATCCCCAAACAGACGGTTCAGCACATTTCCGATCTCTTCATAAGAAGTGGTTCCTAAAATAGCATCTACCTCTGGGATCTCATCAATGATCTCCTGTTTGTATCGCTGTGCCAGACATCCGGCAACGATCAGAGCACGGCATTTTCCCTCTTCTTTATAGCGGGCCATATCTAAAATGGTATTGACGCTTTCTTCCTTTGCATCACCGATAAAGCAGCAGGTATTGATCAGAATGGCATCGGCTTCTGTCTCATCGTCTGTAAAGGACACCCCCAGTCCTCCTGCTATACCTAACATCTTCTCTGTATCTACCAGGTTTTTATCACAGCCTAATGATACGCAAAATAATTTGATTTTTTCCATATAATAAATTCTGCTCCTAATTAAACTCTATATTTTCCTTTTTTGTTTATTTACAAGAAAAAGCCATCCCTTACACCTTGCGCCCCGGCTCTTTCCGGCGGTGCTTTGATGCAGCAGACGGCTTTTAGGTCAAGTCTTATGCCTGTTCTTCGGTTGTATCCAGTTCTTCTTCAGCGGATGGTTCCTCTTCCGGAAGGATCTTTACCTTCTGCTGATACAGTTCGTCAATGGCAATGGACAGCGGCTTCTTTCCTGCTGCTCCTGCTACCATAGCATCATCTCCTGCGATCAGCTGTCTTGCACGTTTGGAAGCTGCAATGACGATAGAATAACGGCTCTGAACAACAGGCTGCTCACCTGGTTCAATATCTTTGTTTACAACGTTGATCAGATCTGTGTATGATGGATGTAACATATTACATTCCCCTTTCAATGTGGATTTTATGATAGTTTATATGATTGGTATTAAAAATAACCAAATTTTTCTTGTTTGATCTTTTATTTCAGGTCTTCTAAATGATACAGATCTTCCCGCATCTTACTTAAGAAGTCCAGATGATAAGATGTCTTTCTGTGCTGCAGCTGGATCAGCTGGTGCATCTCTTCTACGCAGCGGTCCAGATCATCATTGATCAGCAGATAATCATAAGCTTCCATACCGGAGGCTTCTTCTGCCGCACGGGCCAGTCTGGCGTTGATCACCTCTAAAGTTTCTGTGCCTCTTCCTACCAGACGCTTGCGAAGTTCCTCTGCACTTGGAGGAGTTACAAATAACAGCAGGGCATCCGGGAAGCGTTTTTTCACTTTTAATGCGCCCTGGATCTCAATCTCCAGGATCACATCTTTTCCTTCTGCCATCTTCTGCTCTACATATTCTTTTGGTGTACCATAATAATGATTTACATACTGGGCATATTCGATCAGTTTCTGCTCATCCCTCATCTGCTCAAACTGTTCTTTGGAGACAAAAAAGTATTCCTTTCCGTCTGTCTCGCCTTCTCTGGGCGCTCTGGTAGTAGCAGATATAGACAGTGCATAATTGTCATACCGTTTTAACAGTTCTTTCATCAAAGTTCCTTTGCCTGCACCGGAGAAGCCGGATACAACGACTAAAATTCCCTGATGGTCCATAAAAAAGCCTCCTGCTGTTTTATATTCAATGGATCGATCCTACTCAATGTTCTGGATCTGTTCTCTTACTTTTTCAATTTCTGTCTTTAAAGCAATGGCTTTGTCTGAAATAGCAAGATCACTGGATTTGGAAAGAATGGTATTTGCCTCCCGATTCATCTCCTGAGCAATGAAATCCAGCTTACGTCCTACACTTTCACCGGACAAAAGCTCTCTTCTTGTATTTTCAATGTGACTTCTCAGACGAACTGTTTCCTCATCCACGCAGATCTTGTCCGCATAGATCACAACCTCTGCTGCGATCCGTCCCTCGTCCATAGGAGTACCATTCAGCAGTTCTTTTACCTTATCTTCCAGTTTCTGTCTGTATTCCTTTAAGATAACAGGAGAACGTTCCTCAATGAAGTCCACCAGTTCTGTCATATAATCCAGTTTACCCAAAAGATCTTCTTTTAAGTGGTTTCCTTCCACCTCTCTGGATGCAACAAACTTCTTTGCGGTTTCTTCCAGTGCAGCAGAAAGGATCTCCCAAAGATGTTCCTCATCATCCGGAACCTGCTCCATAGTCAGAACTTCCGGGCATCTGGAAAGAGCTGACACCTGGATATCATTTCTGATCCCAAACTCCTCTTCCATCTTTTTGAAATACTCCATATATTCCCCTGCCAGGACTCTGTTGTATTTCAGACACAGATTGCCTTCTGTATAATCTTCATAATTGATAAAAAGATCCACTTTACCTCTCTGGATGTACTTTTTTAAAAGTGTACGGATCGCTGCCTCGAAATAGTTGAATTTCTTCGGCATCTTAATACTCAGATCCAGGTATCTGTGGTTTACCGCTTTCATCTCTACAGAAATCTTATATTCATCCGTAGCATTCTCGCATCTTCCGAAACCGGTCATGCTCTTTAACATATGAATGCCTCTCTTTCGTTTTCCTCTATAATCTTATATATTATAATTCATCCAGAAAAGCAAGTCAACTGAAAATACAGTAGCGCAGACGCAGCCTGGTAAAAATTCCCATTTTTTTCCGGTTATCCCGCAGCTTTAAAAGGAACTGATAAAGCAGTCTGACCTCATATTCCTCCAGTTTTTCTTCTCCATAGAAATATTTTTCCATCAGTTCATTAACCCGCAGATAAAGTCCTTCCGGCATATCTAGGATCTTTTCATCTATAAAAGACTGAATCTTTCGGCTTTCAAATCCTGGCTGCATATCAATATGGAAAATCAGCAGATGCCGGTAGATCATCCGAAAAAGGAAGTCCGCATCCGGATAATGATCCATTTTTCCATACCTGCGGATCTGATATTCATAATAGAGCCTTCTTAATTCCAATACTGTAAAGGCAAGTTCCATAAGAATCAATACCAGGATCACCAGCCCCCAGCCTGTATCTGCATTTTCCTTTTTCTGAATTTCTTCGCCTGATGCACCTTCACCTCCAGGGAAATGTTTTTTCAGATTTTCTGCCTCTTCCCCATCCGATTCCTGAGCAGCTACCTTTCGCACCTGCCCCGGTGACTGTGCCATATCTAAAAGAGCATAGGTGTCATAATAATAGCCAGGTGTCATATCCACAGGAACCCATCCCATACCATCCATATAGACTTCTACCCACGCGTGGCTGGAAGAAGAAGAAAGGCTGATCCAGTCGCCTCGTGAATTTTCTGCCTGTCTGCTGGTAAGGAGATACCCTTCTGCATATCTGGCCGGAATATGGAAACTCCTGAGAGCCAAAACCGAAGCAGATGTATAATATGCACTGTTTCCTCTTCTTTCCCCCTGTAAAAACTCTCTTAAAAGATCACCATTGTCATTCTCCAAAGAAATCTCATTGCTGTAATATGTATTTTCTTCCAGAATAGAGCGGATACTCTGAACCGCCGAATAAACGCTGGGAGTGCTTTCACTGTCTTCTTTATGAAAAAGTTCCTGAATCAATGAACTCAGCTCAGGATCTACTGTAACATAATTTTCATAAACAAAATCACGATATACTGCTTCGGATTCCAGATACTGTTTCTGTTCCTCTGTCTGCGGAAACTCAACCCAGCTGTCTAAACGCTGCAATTCCCCTGGTACATCTGAAGACAATTCACTGATCTCATACCGTTTCGTTCCAAAAAACAAAAGAGACCTGCTTCCCTCGTCTCTTTGACTCACTGTTTTTGCTGCCGCCTGGGCAGAATAGGGCTCATAAATATATTTTCTTACAGCTCCATTATTTACAACCTGGATATGATTCATCCACGGCGCGTCTTGCGGCAGCGCATCTGCGTCGCTCTTTCCGGCTTCCTCATAAGAAATATACTGGTGCTGCGGCGAAAATCCTCTTCCTTTCAGCCATTTTAAAAATCCCCACCGGTCTCCGCCGTAAGCAGCTTTTGTAAGAGGCTTCCAGATACCATTCTCATAGTAAGAACCTGTATAGCCTTTGAAATAGATAGGTTTTATCTGTTCTGTTCTTACCTGAAGTCTTGGTTCATCCCCCTGTTCCAGATAAGCAGCCCTATTCAGATCTCCTGAAGGCATATTGTCTTTTCCATAACGCAGCTGTTCAGTCAGCTGAATTGCCGCTTTCTTTCCGTCCAGCACAGTCTGTGAGTTTTTTCCTCTTGATACTAAAAGAACACCAACCAAAAGTACACTTACACAAAATGTCCAGCCTGTACGGCGTAAAAATGATCCGGCACGAAAACTGAAAAGCCATATCCCTACAATAGATGTAAGCATCAAAACAGCTCCCGCAGGGGACGATTTTTCTAAAACGATCTCTGGAACAAACAAAAGCAACGCGAATACACCGATTTTAAAGCATGCCTTCACACTGACAAAATACCACAAAACAGCTGCCAGGATCAGCGCAAATACCAGACTGTATAAAAACAGATTCTGCTGGGTTGCCTGTATATCATTAAACATCCGCACACCATCATGGTATTTCTGGTTCCAGCTGTAAATGCAGATATTTAAAAAACCTAAAAAGCCATGAAACACCTGCAATGGTCTGAAAACAGCCACAGCAGCCGCTTCGCAGGCAGGCACCAGAAAAGCCCATTTCTTATCATTTTTCCCAAACAGTACTGCTGCCAAAAAACCTGTCAGACATAAAGAAAGCTCCGCCATCCAAAAGGAGATCACTTCATAAAAAAAAGCAATCTGAGCGATCTTAAACCAGGACAAAAGGCTTCCTGCCACCAGGATCATGCACAATGGCAGTATGCTTAAAATATCCCTGTTTTTTTCTTTTTTCCATGATGATATTTTCTGCGCTGCATCTGCCATAATTTCTGCCTTTTCCCCTTTTTTAATATGTACTTCCTTTACACAACAATATTCTGTGTACTGTTTTTTAACTTCAACACAGGAATTTCTATTATGGTACACATACCTCTCTCTGACATACGTATATCTCCGTCTTCCTCTAATATGCAAACTGCTGTTACGTTTACATCTTTTGCCAGCTGATGGATCTCATCCGGACAGAATCCTGCAGTAAAATAAAGGATCCTGCGATATTCACTGTGAGATTTTTCCGCAATGAGATTCTTCAGACCCATTCCCCTCTCTTTCTGAAGTGAAAGGTTCATCCAGGTATCCATTGTATCATCATACTCTTGCCGTCCTGTGATCTGACGGATAAACATGCCATTTCCGGCCCACATACCCAGATAATGAGGAACTTTATGTTCCATCAGCCGTTCACTGACAGAGGCAGCTGCACTGACAGCCGCTGAGAGAACTTCCGCGCCATACTTGTATCCATAAGAAAAACAGCCTGCATCAAATAAGATCAGTATGTCGTAATTGGAAGTATCGCTTGCTTCCCTGACCAGGACCGTATCAAACTTTTCTGAAAGTTTCCAGTGAATGGAACGGATACTGTCTCCCGGCTGGTATTCACGAAGATCAAACACTTCTGTGGCATCATATCCCCGTTTACTCAAAACCTGCTGGCCTTCATTCTGGCGTCCTTTCTGCTGGTTTGATGAGATTGGCCGGAGAGATACTTTCTCTGGATACACGGTTATCTGCTGCATCTGATGAAGTTCTTTCCGTATTACGTTTAAACCAAAAATGTCATAATAGCTGACATTACTGATCTTTAAATCAGCACCGCCGCACATCTGGGGCTTCCACGGTACAGACAGTGAAAACTCTTTTTTATCAATATTCAGCGCCAGAGGAATTTTCTCTGTAACCTGAAACATTTTATTCTCATAAAAAAGCTCCGCGCGGATCCTGGCAGTTGCCAGACAATGCCACCTGCTTTTCACATGAACCTCTATGTTTATAGTCTGTCCCAGACGGCAGGCAGAACGGGTATGCATCTCCACTTCCATGCCTGATATTTCAAGAGCTAAAAGAAATTTAAGAATCAATGGAAGCAGGATTTCTAAAATCAGAACTCCTGCTACGAAATAAGTTCCTCCTATCAGGAACAAAATGACCGTTACTGCTTCTGCCATGACATAACCGATTCGGATTCCTGTCATGCATTCCACCTCTTGGAATCTTTCAATGGTTTAACTTCTTTCAATATATCCCGAAGAATGTCCTGTTCAGAAATGCCTTCCACACGGGCCTGTGGCTTTAAAGTCAGCCTGTGGGCGCATACATCCACAAATACATCCTGCACATCTTCCGGAATTACGTAGCTGCGGTCTTTTAAGATTGCCCATGCCTTTGCCATCCTTGTTAAAGCACCTACACCGCGGGGACTGATACCAAGTTCCACCAGAGGATGCTGTCTGGTAGCCTCACACAGATGGATCAGATAATAGAGGATATCATCACTAATGCGCAGAGCTGAGAGATAATTCTGGATTTCCAGGATATTTTCTGCCTGGGCAGCCACCTGGATCTCATCTAATGGGTTAGAGTATCTTCTTGCCTTTAAAATCCGGATCTGATCCTCTGCAGAAGGATATCCAATCGATAAACGGACCATAAAACGGTCCAGCTGAGAGCTTGGTAAAGCCTGGGTGCCTGTAGTACCCAAAGGATTCTGGGTCGCTATACAGATAAACGGTGTAGGCAAAGCCCTTGTAATGCCGTCTACCGTTACCTTCCGTTCTTCCATGGCCTCCAAAAGAGCAGACTGTGTCTTAGGTGAAGTACGGTTGATCTCATCTGCAAGAAGGAGGTTACACATGGCCGCGCCTTCATGGTATTCAAATTTTTCACTTTGGCGGTTATACATAGTAAAACCTGTAATATCCGACGGCAATGTATCTGTAGTAAACTGTATTCTCTTATAATCCAATCCCAAAACTCTTGAAAACGCAAGAGCCAGTGTGGTTTTTCCCACTCCCGGGCTGTCTTCCAGAAGAATATTTCCCCCTGCGTAGATCGTGGCAAGAACACGGCGTATTACATCATCCTTTCCCATAAAGGCCTTTTTTACTTCCGCAATGACGTGTTCAGACTGTTCTAGTATCATAACAAAGCTTTCTCCTCTCTCATTTATGCACTCCCAAAATCTGCATAAATCTGGATTCCCAAAGGATTTTGGGAGTACATTTAAAGGGTCTATCCGTTCTGATGATCCGCTCCTTCATCTTCCTGTGCATTTTCTGCAGGATCATTTTCTGTCGTATTGTTTTCAGATGATCCTTCCTGACCTCCTTCTGCAGATTCACTGCCTGAAGATTCACCACTTGCATTTTCTACACCTGCAGATTCGCTGCCTGCATTCTCCTCTTCTTTCCCTGACTCTGCCCCATTATCAGGTGTTGATCCTGAATTTCCATTCTCATCTGGAGACTGTGGATCCTTATCTGAATCACCTGGTGTTTCGGATGGGCTTTGAGGATCATCCGGAGCTTCAGACGGATCCTTTGACTCCTCATTGTCCTTATCTGGATTTTCAGGTGTTTCGGATGGCTTGTCCTTATCCGGATTCTCCGGATTTTCTTCTGAACCGTCTGGTGTTCCTGGGGTATCTGGATTCTCCGGATCCATTGGTGCTTCCGGATCTGTTGGCAGTTTGGATGGATCCTGAACTGCCGGATTTTCCGGTACCAGAGTTTCCAGTGGATCTTTTTTTGTTTCCACCGAAAGAACCGGGAGTTCCGATTTTTCTTCCTCAGTCCGTTCTCTCCATGCATCTATATACTCATTAATATCCGGTTTCTCCAGACGGTCTGGATGATCAGGTGCCTCCAATCCAAAAAGGGCATATGCTCTGGCTTCACCTGTTATTTTTATATTTTCAACATAATACGGTAAAAGATCGTTTACATAATCCAAAAATTCAGGGTACCATTCATATGTAAGAAAATCCATTGGATATTCGCCAGAAACCATTATCCATTCATCCATGGCATCTCCCTGTACTGTAAAATATATACCTTCTTCCGTAATCTTTGATTCATCCTCATATCCCTGAAGCTTATATTTCCAGGCTTCTATATACTTTTGTTCCATGCCTTTGGCATCACCATCCAACTTTATTAAGCCATCATCATCCTCCTCCCCCATAAAGAAATAAGGATTTCCTGGACCTGCATTGTTAATCCTTGGTATTTTTGACCCGGTAAAAATAATTTCATCTACTGATGTATCTAAAAATGCCCCATATCCTATTTCTGATAAATACTTCGGCAGTACGATCCTGGTAAGTCCGGTTCCCTGGAACGCAAACTCCGTAATACTGAGAGCACCCGTATCAGCATCTTCAAAGGTAATCTCTGTTAAATCCCTGCAGTTAAGAAAAGCAGCCGAGCCTATCTGTGTTAATGTATTGGTGAAATGAATGGAACCTGTCAGTCCAGAGTTTTCAAAGGCATTCCACTGTATCATTTTAAGGTTTGCCGCGACCTCATCTGGTAAGGTAAAGGAACCTTCACAGCCAGAGAACGCATAGCGCAGGATATAAGTGATATCATGTCCTTCCAACCCCTTTATCTCTCCCGAGAAGTCTGAAGTAGTGTTTAAAAGATAAGTTTCCTCTCCATCTAGTCCAAACAAAAGATTCTCTGTATCTTCTGTATCTCCTAAAACCACCTTTTCACCACAGCCCATAATATACAGAAGGGACTGCATCGGAATCGAAATACCTGTTCTTACATAAGTTTTTATGTCTCGCGTCATAAAAGGTGTTTCCATATCCAGATAAGAGGTGTTAAATGCCATAAAGCGGAGTCCGCTGAATGCGTCTCCTCCAATGTAAATCGGATCTGTTCGATAGCTGATCACACCTTCCATACCATCGCAATTAGCAAAAGCATTTCTTCCTATACTTTCAACCGTTTCTGGAAGTTCAACAATCGCTGGTACTTTTGTATGATCAAAGGCATTGTTGCCGATCTCTGTCACAAAAGCATCTTCCGGCAGACCCAGGTCTTCAAAAGACGTAAATACGGCCGGAGCCTGAACCAAAGTCACTGATCCATTCATATTCAGATAGACCATGCCGTCCTCTGTTTCCTTATATTCAAAGTTGGCCTCCTGGATCAGATCCCGGACTGTTTCCTCACCTAAGATCTCACTCCATTTTGCCATATAGGCATCTTTCGCGCCTTCTGGTACATAAACAGTAAGATCCTTTGCCGCCAGATCACCAAATGGATTTCCTTCAATCTCCGGCGGAATCGTTCCCTGGAAACAGATTTCTGTCAGCCCTTCTCCACTTAAACTTTCCGCTTCCAGAATCTCCACAGAATCAGGCAGAATCAGGCAATCAACATCCAGACATTTATCTGTTGCATGAGCTTTAATTCGTTTTACCTGTGCAGGAACAATCCACAACCCACTATTTTCATCGGAAATACGATTTAAAACCGTCTTATTTTCTGAAAGGATCGCTCCATTGACATACGTATAATCTATACTTTCATCCGACGCCACCAGTGAATTACCACTTAAACCTGTTCTCCAGGCAATTCTGTAATCCGCATAATACTCAGTCGGAACCATTAACTGTACGCCACTGATCCTTGACAGATCAATCTGAGGAGGATTTTCAGAAGTAAAGCTGATCTTTTTCAGGTTACATCCATATTCAGGAAGAACTACTTTGTCTACTGTTTCCGGTATATCAATTTCTTCCCGTAAAGTAGGGATACCCATCAGTGTTGTCTTTTCTTTGTTATAGAGCACACCATCTTCAGAACGGTAGTTCAGGTTGCCTTCTGCTACCTCGTAACTGTCTGTAACAACAATAAAGTCATCCGTTAATTCTGAAACAGACTCTGGTATAATAATCTTTCCTACAGTAGTCGCATAGCAAAGCACCCTTTGAATTCCCTGCGGCACCTCCATTACCTCTGGATCACCGTAGTAACTACTTACTAATTGCTTGTAAATATATCCACCCGCATAATCATAATCCATCCATGCCCTAAAATTCTCTGGCAATGGAACTCTTTCCATGGGATACAGCTCATATCTGCCCGGATCAGCAGGCTCATATCGGTCTGTTAATATCTCCTCTCCTTCACCTGTGATCCAGCCTGGCACGATTTCTGTTAATGTATCAAATGTACCTATTCCCCAGCTGCTCTTCTGAGTCTCATATAATTTACGCAACTCAACTAATAAACTAAGGCTCTCACCTTTTTTCAGGTAAACCGTATCTAAAGTGCGCCTGTTTCCTCTTTCATCCTCTGCTCCCATTACCGCTACTCTGCAGTATTTTACGGCAAATGTCTTTTCTACTGTCTGCCAGGGGCTTTGAGCATTTGGTCTGAAATAAAAGGTCACAGTAAAGTCACCCATTGCCACTTTTGGATAATCACCTATTTTAAAGTTTTCACTGTAATTACGGATACGGTATGAACCCGTATCTGTATCTACAGCCGCATAAACCCTGCATAATATTTTCCAGTCTGTAATGACCGCTCCCTGATAAAATTCAACCTCTGAATCAAGGGCTTCCATTATCTTCAAAACAGCGCTTTCTGCATCGATACTGCCCTCTTCATAGCCTTCATCCGGGAATGTACCATTGTATATAGTCTCAGATGTTGTACCGCCCCAGGTAGGATCCTTCGCCGGTTTCGGCGGATTAGACGCATCTGGAAAGTCCGGATCCACCACAGGTGTGTTATCTCCGGAATCTGGTTTTCCAGAGGGCTGATCCGGTGTCGGCGTCGGAGCCGGGTCGGGGTTTGGAGCCGGATCTGCATTTCCTCCCGGTGTAACAGGATCCTGGTTTGTACCAGAAGAAGCACCACCTCCACCGCCGGAGTTTCCATCCACCACTGTACTGCTGCTGTCAGAAATACCGCCGGAGCTTGGCGTTTCATTGTTATGTATGTTGTTTTCCGGGATCTCAGAATATCCGCCGGGAACTCTTACCTTTTCCTCTGCATCAGGCGCTAAGACCAGATTCTGTCCATCTGGATTCCCAGAAGGACTATTTATGTTGCCTGCATAAGGGTAGGATGAATCGGCATAAATATTCCCTGTATTTTCCGGATTTTGGGTCACCTGATCCATAGCCATTTCATAAGATGAGTCATTTTGCTTATCCTGACCATAAGGATCATTAGAGTCAGGATCCCTTTCCAGTTTCTTATTATCATTTTCCTGGAAATTATTTTCTTCATCCGGCTTCATATTTTCTTTTTCCGGGAACATGATCTGATTTCCCTGGAGTTCCCTGTTTTTCACAAGCATATCCGGTTTAAACAGATTTCCCTGCTGATAGTCTTTCCATAAAACATTAAATCCACCTGTCACAAGAGTTAAAGAGACAGCACCTACTGCGACCTTCTTTACTCCTGCCGCTTTTATAAGATTGATCAACGTTTTTTTATCCATTCTTATCTTCGTCGTCCTTTTAATATCTTTCCGATCTGCACACGTATTTCATCAAAATCAATCGGTTTCGTAAAATGGCCGTCCATGCCGCTCATGGCTGAAAGTCTCTGATCTTCTACGAAAGCATCTGCTGAAAGAGCAAAGATCGGTATCTGTTTCGCATCTTCACGATCCATACTTCGTATAAGCTTTGCAGCATCTCGTCCGTTCATCACAGGCATCTGGATGTCCATGAGAATAAAGTCATAGGTTCCCGGTGCGCTGGCTTCGTATTTCTCTGCTGCCTCTTTACCATTGACAGCCACATCTACCTTTGCTCCCTCTTCTTCCAGGATGCTCACTGCGATCTCTGCATTGATCTCATTATCTTCTGCCATCAGGATATGACAGCCATTAAAGGTAAAGTCAACATCCTCCTCCTCTTCCTGTTCTTCCTGAACATCCGGATTTTCTGCTATAGGAAGCGTCAGGTATACACTGAAATCAGAACCTTTTCCTACCATACTGTCAATCACGATCTCTCCGCCCATCAAATGAACCAACTGATCCGTAATAGCCATTCCAAGGCCAGAACCTCCATACTGTTTGGTAATATCTTTGCTTTCCTGTTCAAATGGCTTGAAAATCCTGCTGATGAACTTGGCATCCATTCCCTTTCCTGTATCATGGACACGGAACATAAGACTTACATTTCCCTCTTCCTTCTGCAGCTGCCTGAAGGTCACCCGGATCTCTCCCTTTGCTGTAAACTTCTGGGCGTTGGAAAGGAAATTAACCAGAATCTGTGAAATACGCAGTTCATCTCCCACTACATATTTTACATCCACATCTCTCATCTCTACAGAAAATGCAATTCCCTTTGCTTCCACATTTTTCTGGAACATATTTCTCAGCTTTTCAGCCAGTGCTTCCAGTTCAAACGGTTTATTCTCAAGTTCGATCTTTCCTGCCTCAATACGTGACATATCCAGAATATCATTGATAACAGAAAGCAGATACTTGGAAAGCTGCTCTGCCTTTATAATATAATTTTCCGCGCTATGTCCCTTTAACTGTCCGTGAGCCAGTGTCAGCATACCGATAATACCGTTCATGGGTGTACGGATCTCATGAGACATACTGGATAAGAACTCTGTTTTTGACCGGCTTGTATCTTCTGCAAGCTTTAACTGTCCTTCTAATTTTTCCAGCTTTCTTCTATCCTCTGTTATATCATGGAACCGAAATACATCATACGCACTATCAAGACTTCTGAGTATTTCCAGATGATACCAGCTTTTTAATCTTTCTATATAAAATTCTGCCGCAAAGGAACTTTTTCCATCCCATGACTGATACTGCTTCCACACATTCCAGTCCTTTCCCGAGCCTATACGCTCAGGAAAAACATTGATATCTGTCTGCAGTTCATCTCTGGTGATCCTAAAAAGCTTTTCGAAACTGTCTGCTATATATACAGGATACAGGTCTTTGCAGCGCAGTACAAAAGATGGCTCTCCATTTTCAAACATTTCCGAATAGCCCCGGCTGTTCTTTGTTCTGCCTGAATACAAATCCTGTTTTTTGATCTTTAATTGAAAAAAGCCGATGATCAGCCACACACCGGCAAAAAATTCCAACAACAGTAGCAAAAACAGGCCTCTGTGTTCTCCTAACCACGACAGGCCGCCTGTTATAAGCTGTATCAGATTATCCATAGATATTCTCCCATATATTACAAAGCTTGCTTTTCTTTTGTATTTACATCTTCTTAAATAATTCTCATCGATTAATGCCCTTCCGGTTTATTATAGGTTATTTATTCCATTGTGTACAGCAGTTTTTCAACATTCCTGTAACTCTTTTCTATTTTCTGAAAATGTGATATGCTTATGGGGACAGTCTGCATCAATACATGGATGTATTACTGCCTACTTTTTTATTAACAGGAGTGAATAAAATGGCTTTTGACGGTATTACCATCGCAAATCTTGCCTGGGAATTGAAGCATGCCTTAGAAGGCGGAAAAATTGCCAAAATTGCCCAGCCGGAAAAAGATGAATTACTTATAACAATCAAAAACAACAAAGAAAACTACCGGCTTCAGATCTCAGCCAGCGCAAGCCTTCCGCTGATTTATCTGACTGCCAATAATAAAACCAGTCCTTTGACTGCCCCAAACTTCTGTATGCTTTTGCGAAAGCATATTGGAAGCGCCCGCATCCTTTCTGTAAAGCAGCCGGGACTGGAACGTATCATTGAATTTGAATTAGAGCATCTGGATGAGCTGGGAGACCTTTGCAGAAAACGCCTGATCGTAGAGATCATGGGCAAACACAGCAATATCATTTTCTGTAAAGAAGACGGAACGATCATCGACAGCATCAAACATGTATCTGCCAGCATGAGTTCTGTAAGAGAGGTTCTTCCAGGACGGGAATACTTTATCCCTCAGACCATTGCAAAAGAAAATCCGCTGGAAGTGACAGAAGAAACCTTTAAAAACTGTATTTCCACTTCTCCTACCTCTGTGCAGAAAGCTTTATACGGCCACCTTACCGGCATCAGTCCCATTGTTGCAGAAGAGCTGTGTCACCTGGCTTCCATCGATTCTGACCGGTCTGCCAGTGAACTGACAGATCTGGAACTGACCCATCTGTACCATACGTTCCAGCTTATGATGGATGATGTAAAAGAAGGCAATTTTTCTCCTGCAGTTGTCTACGACGGCGATACACCTGTAGAATATGCCTCTGTGCCTCTTACCTGCTACGACAGCAAAGGATACCGCAGAGAAACCTATGATTCCATCAGTGTTCTTCTGGAAAACTATTATGCATCCAGAGATACTATCACCCGGATCCGTCAGAAATCATCCGATCTGCGCCGTATTGTCCAGACAGCCTTAGAACGAAGCTGTAAAAAATATGATCTGCAGTTAAAGCAGTTAAAGGATACGGAAAAACGGGAAAAATACCGGATCTACGGAGAACTGTTAAATACCTATGGATATGAATTAAAGGGCGGAGAAAAATCATTTAAGTGCATCAATTATTATGATAACCAGGAGATCACCATTCCTCTTGACCCGCAGCTGACTGCCCGGGAAAATGCCCAGAAACATTTTGATAAATATAATAAATTAAAGCGTACCTATGAAGCCTTAAGCCAGCTGACTAAGGAAACAAAAGCAGAAGTTGATCATCTTGAATCTGTAAGTTCTGCCCTGGATATTGCTTTGGAGGAAAATGATCTGGTCCAGATCAAAGAGGAATTAATGGAATTTGGCTATATAAAAAAACGCCGTGCCAATGAAAAACGTCCAAAGATCACCAGCCGTCCTTTCCATTATATTTCTTCTGATGGCTATGATATCTTTGTAGGAAAAAATAACTATCAAAATGAAGAACTTACCTTTAAGGTTGCAAGCGGAAATGACTGGTGGTTCCATGCCAAAGGCATTCCCGGCTCCCATGTGATCGTAAAGAGCAACGGACAGAGCGATCTTCCGGACCGGGTATTCGAAGAAGCCGGTGCACTGGCTGCTTATTATTCAAAAGGCCGTGAAAATGATAAAGTTGAGATCGACTATATCCAAAAGAAAAATATCAAGAAAGTGGCTGGAGCTGCACCAGGCTTTGTGATCTATCATACAAACTACTCCCTGGTAGCTTCTCCAAGATGCGACTTGCAGGAAGCAAAATCGTGAACTACATCGGCAATTTAATTACCGAGCATCTGATTACGAAGCATAGCTCCGTAGTTTCAGGGGTGCGTCCA
>ERZ773149.1258-NODE-1258-length-21159-cov-13.628838_pt1 | contig 21159 bp, 17 predicted proteins | sample MGYA00511081_ERZ773149 | MGnify/ENA primary metagenome ERZ773149 (study PRJEB29015, sample SAMEA2737846) | human gut metagenome | biome: human gut; feature: human-associated habitat; material: faeces | place: China | collected 2012 ...
ACGAGATGAAGCTGGGCGAGCCGGTGACCGCCGGTGCCGTCATGGTGGACGGCCTTGGCGTGGGCGATGTGGGCAACGTGGTGCTGCGGGACCGCAAGCACCTCTCCGAGGACGGCCTTGTCATCATCGTGGCTACCGTGGACAGCAAGACCGGCAAGGTGCTGGCCGGGCCAGATCTGGTGAGCCGGGGCTTCGTGTATGTGCGCGAGAACGAGAGCCTGATGGACGGTGCCCAGAGCATTGTGGAAAATGCACTGGAGCGCTGTGTGGACGAGCACGTCCGGGACTGGAACAGCGTAAAGACCCGTGTGCGTGAGGCACTGAGCAGCTATATCTACCGGCGCACCAAGCGCAGCCCGATGATCCTGCCGATCCTGATGGAGGTCTGATCCGGGCGCACCGCAAAGCGGTGCAGCGTCTGAGGAGGCAAAAAACGAATGAAACGTAAACCAAGATGGACACTGGAAATGCTCACGGCCAGTCTGGCGGTGCTGTGCGGCCTTTTGCTGCTGGTGCTGCTGGTACAGCGCCCCACAGCATGGCCGCTGCTGGCCGTGCTGGTGGTGCTGTGGGGCGTAGGGGCAACCTTGTTCCGCTTCAGGCTGCGCAGCTGGGTGGTGCGCTGGACAAGCGGCACCACCTTTGAAAAATCCAAGGTGCAGTTCAGTCTGGAGCCCCTTTCCCAGCCTGCGGTGCTGCTTTCCGGCGAGACGGTGTTGTGGTATAACAGCCAGTTCCGCACCCGCCTGCTGGGCGGGCAGGATGTGCTGGCCAGCCGGGTGCAGAAGCTGCTGCCCGGGCTGGATCTGCAGCTGTGCCGCAAGCGCGAGGGGCAGCTGCTGACCCTTGCCGACGGCTATTGGAGCGTGCACAGCTCTACCGTGCCCGGCGAAGCCGAAAGCATGACCCTGCTGGTGCTGAACGAGGAGACCGAGCTGCGCCGCATCGAGGCAGAGTATAAGGCCAGTCGTCCGGGGTATCTTGCCTTTCAGCTGGACGGCTACGACGATGTGTTCGGAGATCTGATGGACAGCGAGCGCGCCCGCCTGCTGGAGGGCGTCAACCGCATTCTGGAGGATATGATCGGACGTGGCAGCGGTTTTCTGCGCCGGGTAGGCAGCGGCGGCCGCTATATCGCCGTGGTGGAGGAGCGCCAGCTGGAGCAGTTCGCCAACCGCGGCTACGATGTGCTGGATAAGATCCGCGCACTGGACCCCAGTGTGAGCCTTTCAATGTCCATTGGTATCGGCCGCGGTGCACGAACCCTGCGGGAAGCGCAGGATATGGCCGAGCACGCGCTGGATATGGCGCAGGGACGCGGCGGCGATCAGGCCGCTGAGATGACGCTGGACGGCTTTACCTTCTATGGCGGCGTGAGCCACGGCGTGGAAAAGCGCAGTAAGGTGCGCAGCCGCCTTGTGGCTGACCAGCTGGTCAAGCTGATCAAGGAGGCCGACCATGTGGTCATCATGGGTCACCGCATGAGCGATCTGGATGCCATCGGCGCAGCCGAGGGTGTGCTGCGCATTTGTAAGATCTGCGATGTGCCGGCGGTCATCGCCGTCCGGCGAGACGCTACGCTGGCGGCCAGTCTGATCGATGCGCTGTGCAAGGCGGGGCAGAAGGATGACTTCATCGACCCCAAGGACGCCCTGCCCATCATCTCCAAGCGCACCCTGTGCATTGTGGTGGATACATATCAAGCGGGTCTTGTGGAAAGCAAGGACATTCTGGAAAAATGCGGCAAGGTGGCCGTCATCGACCACCACCGCAAGGGCGTGGGCTACATCGAAAACCCGGCACTGGTCTGTCACGAGCCCTATTCCTCCTCGGCCAGCGAGCTGGTCACCGAGCTGTTGCAGTATGTGGGCGAGCGGGACGACAAGCCCAACCGCGTGGAGGCCGAAGGTCTGCTTGCCGGCATTTTGCTGGATACGCAGGACTTTACCCTGCACACCGGTGTGCGTACTTTTGAAGCCGCTGCTGCCCTGCGCCGCTACGGCGCAGAGACCGAGCGGGTGCGCCGATTGTTCGATGTGACCATGGTGGAATACAACGCCAAGGCCGATTTGGTGGAAAAGGCGCAGATGTACAAAAACTGTGCCATCTCCATTGGCGGCGAGGTCGCCCCGGAAGCCCGGGTCGCCATTGCGCAGGCTGCCAACGACCTATTGCGCATTCAGGGCGTGGACGCCAGCTTTGTGGCAGTGCAGGTGGGCAACGGCGTAAACGTCTCTGCCCGCAGCATGGGTGCCGTGAATGTGCAGGTGATCATGGAGTCGCTGGGCGGCGGCGGCCATCAGACCATGGCAGCAGCTCAGCTGAAGCATATCACCCCGCAGGCGGCACGCAGCCGCATTCAGGATGCCATCGACCAATATTATCTCTCCCAGAAAAAGACTACGCCGGAAGCACGACCGGCAAAAGGGGAATAAAACATGAAACAGTACGATTATCTCATCGTTGGTGCCGGTCTGTTCGGTGCTGTGTTTGCCCACGAGGCCAAAAAGGCAGGCAAAAAGTGTCTGGTCATTGATAAGCGCGACCATATCGCGGGCAATATCTACACCGAGAATGTGGAGGGCATCAACGTGCACCGCTACGGTGCGCATATCTTCCACACCAACAACAAGGCCGTGTGGCAGTATGTGAACCAGTTTGCAGAGTTCAACCGCTACACCAACAGCCCGGTGGCCAACTACCACGGCCAGATCTACAACCTGCCCTTCAACATGAACACCTTCAACAAGATGTGGGGCGTTGTGACCCCTGCCGAGGCCAAGGCCAAGATTGAAGAGCAGAAGGCTGCTGCGGGCATTACCGACCCGCAGAACCTGGAAGAGCAGGCCATCAGCCTTGTGGGCACCGATATCTACGAAAAACTCATCAAGGGCTACACCGGCAAGCAGTGGGGACGCCCCTGCACCGAGCTGCCCGCTTTTATCATCAAGCGCCTGCCGGTGCGCTTTACCTACGACGACAACTACTTCAACGCCCTGTATCAGGGCATCCCCAATGGCGGCTACACCGCCATGGTGGAAAAGATGCTGGCTGATACCGAGGTGCGCCTGAACGTGGATTATCTGGCCGACAAGGCTGCGCTGGACGCACTGGCTGAGAAGGTAGTCTACACCGGCCCGGTGGACGCCTACTTCGGCTACCGTCTGGGCGCGCTGCAGTACCGCAGCGTCCGCTTCGAGACCGAGGTACTGGACACCGACAACTATCAGGGCAACGCGGTGGTCAACTACACCGACGCCGAGACCCCCTATACCCGTATCATCGAGCACAAGCACTTCGAGTTCGGCACCCAGCCTAAGACCGTCATCAGCCGGGAGTACAGCGCCGAGTGGAAAAAAGGCGACGAGCCCTACTATCCTGTCAACGATGAGAAGAACGGCGCCCTGTATGCGCAGTATAAGGCACTGGCCGATGCCGAGCCGGGCGTGATCTTCGGTGGCCGTCTGGGCGAGTATAAGTACTACGATATGGACAAGGTCATTGAGGTAGCGCTGGACGTAGCCGCAAAGGAGCTGGCATAAAGAGCGCAACTGCCCCGGGTCACCGCCGCAAAAAAGGCGTCCCCTTGGGGGAGCTGTCGCCGCAGGCGACTGAGGGGGGAGGCGCGCAGCGAAGGACATTTGAAATGCTGCCCCGCTTCCTCTTGCCCAAAAACGACAAATGCGCTATACTATTACCATAAGACTGCACCGGTTTTCCGGTGAGAAGTGAGGGATACTATCATGAAAGTGATTCTGAAGCAGGATATCAAGGGCATTGGCAAGAAGGACGAGATCCACGAGGTCTCCGACGGCTACGCCCGCAACTACCTGTTCCCGCGCAAGCTGGCCGCTGTGGCGGATGCCAGCGCTGTGAACATGGCGCGCGGCAAGGAGGCCGCAGCCGATTTCCACGAAGCTGAGAACGTGGCAGCCGCCAAGGCTCTGGCTGCCAAGATCGAGGGCAAGACCGTGACCATCAAGGCCAAGGGCGGCGCATCCGGCCGTCTGCACGGCAAGGTGACCGGCAAGGAAGTTGCCGAGGCACTGGCTGCGCTGGCAGGTGCACCCATTGATAAAAAGAAGATCGAGCTGGAGACCAAGGACATCAAGGATGCCGGTGTGTTCAACGCAAAGGTGCGCCTGTATGTCGGTGTCGTGGCTTCCTTCAAGATCATGGTGGAAGTAGAACAGGCCTGATTGAAACGCCATCTGCGCCCCCTGCCTTCAGGGGGCGTTTTTGGCGTTTTGGGAAGCTGGCCCAGTATGGAGGGGGATGAACCATGCCCAACGAACAACGACATTATTCCAATGAACTGAATCTGGAGAGTGTGGGCATCAATCTGCCCTACAATATGCAGGCCGAGCAGAGCGTGCTGGGCGCGGTGCTGCTCAAGCCTGAGACCCTGACCGATCTGGTGGAGATCATCCGACCGGAGATGTTCTACACCCGGCAGAACGCCCAGATCTACTCTGAGATGCTGCGCCTGTTCACAGCAGATCAGACCATCGACTTTGTCACCCTGCTGGATGCCGTCATCTCCGATGGCGTGTTCCCCAGTGCGGACGAGGCAAAAGTCTATCTGACCGGTCTGGCCGAGACGGTGCCCAGCATCTCCAATGTGAAGGCTTACGCCCAGATCGTGCAGGAAAAGTATCTGGTGCGCCAGCTGATGGGCGTTGCCAAGGACATTCTGCAGGACGCGGGCGATGAGCCGGACGCTGACCTGCTGCTGGAAAACGCCGAGCAGCGCATCTACGAGATCCGCTCCGGGCGGGATTCCAGCGCGTTGACCCCGCTTTCCTCCAGCATGGTGGAGACGCTGACCAACCTGCAGAAGATCAGCGGCCCGGATGCCGACAAGTACAAGGGCATCCCCACCGGTTTCCGTCTGCTGGATACCGTCCTGACCGGCCTTGGCCGCGGAGACCTCATCATTCTGGCCGCCCGCCCCGGTATGGGCAAGACTAGTTTTGCGCTGAACATTGCCACCCGCGTTGCCATGCAGCAAAAGGTGCCGGTGGCCATTTTTAGCCTGGAAATGACCAAGGAGCAGCTGACCAACCGCATCCTTTCGGCGGAAGCAGGCATCGACAGCCAGGCTTTCCGCACCGGTGCTCTTCGCAGTGAGGACTGGGAGTATCTGGCACTGGCAACGGAAAAGCTCCACGATGCCCCCATCTATATGGACGACACCTCAGGCATCACCATCACCGAGATGAAGGCAAAGATCCGCCGGGTCAATCAGGACCCCACCCGCCCCAATGTGGGCCTGATCGTCATCGACTACCTGCAGCTGATGACCACCGGCCAGCGCAGCGAGAACCGTGTGCAGGAGATCAGCTCCATCACCCGAAACCTGAAGATCATGGCTAAGGAAATGAATGTGCCCATCATCGCACTTTCTCAGCTGTCCCGTGCGGTGGAGAAGCAGGGCAACAACTCTTCTCACCGGCCCCAGCTGTCGGACCTGCGTGACTCCGGTTCCATCGAGCAGGATGCTGACTGTGTCCTCTTCCTTTACCGTGATTCCTACTACGCCAGCCAGAACCCCGATGGGGCAGAGGTGGATGCCGATACCGCGGAGTGCATCGTGGCAAAGAACCGCCACGGCGAGACCAGCACGGTGCCGCTGGGCTGGGATGGCGCACACACCCGCTTTATGGATGTGGACTTCAAACGCTGATGAACGACGAAACATCAAAATTGATCACAAAAGTAGAACGCTTTGCCCGGCAGGAGCAGCTGTTTGCGCCTGTGGAGCCGGGCCGGGCTCTGCACCTGTGCGCTGCCGTTTCGGGCGGAGCCGACAGCATGGCGCTGCTGCGGGCGCTGCTGGAACTGCGGGAAGCTTTTGAGTATACCCTTTCTGCCTGCCACGTCAACCACGGCCTGCGGGGCGAGACTGCAGACCGGGACGAAGCCTTTGTCCGGGCCGAATGTGCCCGGCTGGGGGTGCCGCTGACAGTCTTCCGCCCGGCAGATGTGGGAATGGCTGTGCCGCCCCATGCCGGGGAGGACTGGGCCCGCAAACTCCGCTATGCCTGCTTCGCCCAACTGCTGGCAGGCGGGATAGACTGCATTGCAACGGCCCATACTGCTACTGACCAGGCCGAGACCCTGCTGTTCCGGCTGGCCCGGGGCACCGGGCTGCACGGGGCAGGGGGCATCCGGCCCAGGCGGCCCGGTTACAGCCGCCCGCTGTTGGGCCTGACCCGGGCCGAGACCGAAGCGCTCTGCGCCGCCTTTGAGCAGGGCTGGGTGACGGACGAGACGAACGAGTCCGATGCTTATGCTCGCAACCGCCTGCGCCATGGGGCCGTTCCGGCCCTGCGCAGCGTCAACGCTGCGGCAGAGGAAAATCTGGCCCGCTTCTGTGAAAAGGCGGCCCGCGCGGATGCCTACTTTGCCAGGCAGGCAGAACAGCTGCTTTCCATCGCGCGTCTGGATGCAGCCCAGACTGCCCGCAAGGCCCCGAAAGCCAAGGCTGCGTGGCGGCTGGAGCCGCTGCAGGGCGCGGACCCGCTCATTCTGGAAGCGGCGCTCCACAGCCTTGTTGCCCCGGTGCGGGATGCCGAGGAAAAGTACATCCGCCTGCTGGCAGAGCTGGTGGAGCAGGGGAGCGGGGCGGTGCAATTGACCGATACGGTCCGCTTCTGCGCAGGCAGCGGGATGTTCTGGCAGGAAAAGAGTCGGCCGGAAGCGGCTGCGGCCCCTGCGTTTTCGCTGCCGTTTGCCCCTGCCGATGGGGCAGAATTTGCCTTGCCCGGGGGCCAAACCCTGAAAACACGGCTTTTTGTAAGCGGTTTTCGAGAAAAAACACAGGGTGTTCATAAAAAAGACTTAAAAAATCGGGCGGATTATGCTAGAATAACCTTGTTATATTCTGCCCTTACGCTGCGCACCCGTCAACCGGGAGACCGGTTCCGGCCTGCGGGGCGGGGGCTGAGCAAGCCCCTGCGCAAATGGATGAATGAGGCAGGCATTCCTGCCGGAATACGAGAGGGCCTGCCGCTTCTGGCGGCGGGCAGCGAGATCCTGTGGGTCTGTGGGGAGGGCTTTGCCGAGGGGCTGGCCCCGGACGAGGAGACTGTACAGATCTTGCAGTTGGAATTGGAAAATGGAGGAACAACCCATGAGCATGAATGACGATATCAAGAACATCCTGGTCAGTGAGGAAGCATTGAAAGCCAAGGTTGCCGAACTGGGTGCACAGATCAGCAGGGATTACGAGGGCAGAAACCTTGTCCTCGTCTCCATCCTCAAGGGTTCGGTGGTTTTCATGGCCGACCTGATGCGGGCCGTGACCATCCCCTGCAGCATTGATTTTATGGTCGTGTCCAGCTACGGCGGCAGCAATACCACCACCAGCGGTCTGGTCAAGATCATCAAGGATCTGGACGGCGACCTGTCCGGCAAGGACGTGCTGATCGTGGAGGACATTCTGGATACCGGTGTCACCCTTTCCAAGCTGGTGCCCATGCTCAAGATGCGCAACCCGAATTCCGTGAAGATCTGCACCATTCTGGACAAGCCCAGCCGCCGCAAGGCCGACATCCAGCCCGATTACGAGGGTTTCCAGGTGCCGGACGAGTTTGTGGTGGGCTATGGTCTGGACTACGATGAGAAATACCGCAACCTGCCCTATGTGGGTGTGCTGAAACCGGAAATCTACGCATAACAAAAACGAATTAGAACTGGAGTTGATCCCTTTTGCAACCGAAACGACCTCGCTTTAATCCCCTGATCCTGGCGCTGGCACTGGCCGGTGTCCTGATGATCTGGTCGGTGCTGGGCACCAGCGACAGCAGTACCGGCGGCTCCACCATGAGCTACTCAACTGTGGTGCACTACTTTGAGAACAATCAGGTCACAGCCTTTACGCTGGACCGCAACACCAGCATCATCACCCTGACGCTGAAGGAGGGCAAGCAGGAGCTGCCCGAAACCACAGGTGCCACCGCTGCCACACAGGCCTCCGGCGGTCTGCTGAGCAATATGTTCTCCTCCTCTGCCTCTTCTGTGGGGGCGACCAGAAACGATGACGGCACGGTGACGGTGCGCTACAAGCTGCCCTACGCCTATGTGTTTATCGAGAACGTCCAGCAGTATATCGATTCCTACGACGCAGCCAACCCGACCGCGCCCATGGAGTACGATTACACCACCCTGAAGGAGTCCATCCCCTGGATGGAGATCCTGTTCTACCTGGGAATGCTGGGCTGCACCGGCTTCCTGCTCTTCTCCATGATGCGCGGCGGCGCTGGCGGCGGCGGTATTATGAACGTGGGCAAGGCCAAGGTGAAGGACGAGCACGAGAACAAAAAGACCGCGACCTTTGCCGACGTTGCCGGTGAGGACGAGGAAAAGGAAGAGCTGAAGGAGGTCGTGGAGTTCCTCAAGAGCCCCGACAAGTTCAACACGCTGGGTGCCCGCATCCCCCACGGCGTTCTGCTGGTGGGCCCTCCGGGTACCGGCAAGACCCTGCTGGCCCGTGCCTGCGCCGGTGAGGCAGGGGTGCCCTTCTACTCCATTTCCGGCTCCGATTTCGTGGAAATGTATGTCGGTGTCGGCGCGTCCCGTGTGCGTGATCTGTTTGATAAGGCCAAAAAGACCATGCCCTGCATCATCTTCATCGATGAGATCGATGCCGTGGGCCGTCAGCGCGGCGCAGGTCTGGGCGGCGGCCACGACGAGCGGGAGCAGACCCTGAACCAGCTGCTGGTCGAGATGGACGGCTTTGAGGCCAACGATGGTGTCATCGTGATGGCAGCCACCAACCGTGCCGACATTCTGGATAAGGCACTGCTCCGTCCGGGCCGCTTTGACCGTCAGGTCTATGTGGGCCTGCCCGATGTCAAGGGCCGCGAGGAGATCCTCAAGGTCCACACCAAGAATAAGCCTCTGGCTCCCGATGTCTCCCTCAGAGTCATCGCACAGCGCACCGCAGGTTTTGCGGGTGCTGACCTGGAGAACCTGGTCAATGAGGCCGCTCTGCTGGCTGCCCGCCGCAGCCGCAAGGCCATCACCATGGAGGACATCGAGGAAGCTTCCATGAAGGTCATGGCAGGCCCTGAGAAGAAGAGCCGCGTTGTGACTGCCGAGGAAAAGAAGCTGACCGCCTACCATGAGGCGGGCCACGCCGTGGCAGGCTTCTATTGCAAGCACCACCCCCGCGTGCACGAGATCACCATCATTCCCCGCGGTCAGGCTGGCGGCTACACCATGTATCTGCCTGAAAAGGATCGCAGCTATGTGACCAAGGGTGAGATGTTCGAGGATATCGTTTCCAGCCTGGGCGGCCGTGTGGCCGAGCAGCTGATCCTGGAGGATATCTCCACCGGTGCCTCCAACGACCTGCAGCAGGCAACCAACATTGCCCGCCAGATGATCACCAAGTACGGTTTCTCCGAGCGTCTGGGCCCTGTGGTCTACGGCACCTCGCAGGAGGAGACCTTCCTGGGCCGTGATTTCACCCAGGGCAAGGGCTACAGCGAGAGCACCGCTGCCGAGATCGACGGCGAGATGAGGGATATCATCGATGAGGCTTACGAGACCTGCCGCCGCACCCTGACGGAGCACATCGACCAGCTCCATGCGCTGGCACAGGCTCTGATGGAACGCGAAAAGCTGAACGAGAAGGAGTTCAACACTGTGATGGCCGGCGGCAAGCTGCCCCCGCGTGACGGTGACGAGCCTGCACAGGAACCCGCCGCACCGGCGGCCCCTGTGGAGACCGCAGAACCTGCCGAGAGCGCAGAGCCCGCTGAACAGGCGGAGCAGGCCGTGCTGGGCGAGGAAATGCCCGACCCGGCGCAGGATGCCCTGCAGGAAAACGAATGATCGAAGGGAGCGAGTGTCGTGGAGGAAAATTTTAACCCGGTCGCACGCACCCGGGCCAACTATTATACCCCGGGCAGCCCGGTGCAGTTCGTCTGTGTGGAGCTGCTCAAGGGCGAACTCAGCGGCGAGAACGCAGTCTGCCTGACCTTCAAGAACATCTCCAAGGTCACCCTGACTGCGCTGGAGATCCACTTCAAGTGCAAGGGTGTGGACGGTATCATCCTGTGTGAGGATGCCTTTGAATACCGCGAGATCGAGGTCAAGCCCGGTGAGAGCTTTGGCATGGACGATGCCGTGTTCGTGACCCAGAAGGCCATCACCAGCGTGGATGTGGTCCTGAAGAACGTATACAGCGGCAAAAAGGTCGTGCATCTGGATGCCATCAAGCGCGTCCGCCTGCCGGCCCCGCGCCGCCTGAGTCCGGAGCTGGAAAAGGCACTGGAAAGTCGGATGAACCGCAGCGGCCTCAAGTATATGCCGCAGGTGTTCGAGAACGGCTGGTATTGTGCCTGCGGTTCCTTCCACCCGAAGGAAGAGGACACGGTCTACTGCACCGAGTGCGGCTGTGACCGCATCCTGCTGCAGAACGCCCTGAACACCCTGCTGCAGCCCGGCCAGAAAGCCGCCCCTGCAGAGCAGGCCCCTGCGGCAGAAGCCACCCGCGTGGTGAGCGCTACCCCGCAGGAGGAGCCGACCCGCATCGTGGCCAGCGCGCCGGTGCAGGCAGAGCCTACCCGGGTCATCCCGACGGCCCGCCCGGCAGAGCCCGTCAGCGCACCGACCAGCTTTGCACCACCGGTGGAGCACACGCCTGTTCCGGAAGCAGAGCCCACCCGTGTGCTGGATGCCGCCACCCGCGCGGCGTTCCCCGGCAGCGGTGCAGCGGCTGTGGATGACGAGGGCACCCGTGTGATGCCTGCTGCTGCCCGCCGTGCCGCCCCGGCCCGCCAGCCGGAACCCGAGGTAGAGCAGTACGATGAGGAGGACGATGCGGAAGAGAGCCGTGACGGCATTGCCGAGACCCTCGTCCGCTGGGTCCCGCCCATCACCGCCATCGTCTGCGCAGGCATTGCGCTGTGGGGCTTCGTCTATTATCAGTTTATGATGTAAATGAATGACGGAGGAGGCTGCGCTTCCTCCGTTTTTTGGTTGTACGAAGGAGAAACGTTATGCCCGACGAAGCACTGCAAACCGCTTTTGAGATCAAAACTACCTGCGATGAGATCAGCCGCAAGCTACTGCGCTGGCACTGGGAGAACAAGCCCGGGGAGCACAGCCTGGGAGCCCTGCTGGATCACATCCGCACCCGCCAGCAGGAGAGCCCCGAATATTATGACCGTCTGCCCGATCTGGCGGGCCGAAACAGCTGGCAGCAGCTGGATACCACCCTGTGTATGCGGGTGCTGCTGGACCCTGAAAAGGATGCTGCGCACCAACTGGATCTGCTGGGCAATACGGAGCACCCTGCTGCTGCCCGCCGGGCCTGCAACGCGGTGCGCACCGCCCGCAATGAAGCGGCCCATGCTTCTGACCGCACGGCGGCTGCGCAGGCGGCGATCCTCTTCAACGAGGCCGTGGAAGCACTGGAAGAAGGCTATGCAGGCGCGCCCCTGCGCACCAGTGAGCTGGGCCAGTATTACAGGCTGGCTGAGGATTATCTGAGCCGCTGCGGGGCCAAAAAGCCCATTGCGTCGGCGGCCCCGGAAGAGAAAGCACCCCGCGCTGCAAAGTCCGGCCAGAGCACTGCGGGCAGGAAAAAAGAGGGGACTTCCAGCGGTGCTTCCCGCCGCAGCAGCACAAAGCAGAACACGAGCGGCCGCAGCTCCGGCGGCAGATCCCAGAACCGGAAGCAGGGCGGTAGCCGGAACAGCCGTGCCCGGGCCAGACAGAAGCAGAAACAGGCCAACCGCACCGTTCTGCTGGTACTGCTGGCGATCCTGGCCGTGGGTCTGCTGATTCGCGGCTTTACCATGAACTGGCAGTGAAAGAGTGAGGGAACCATGAAGCAAAAACTGATTTTTCTGGATATTGACGGTACTTTGCTGCCTCCCGGTGAGATGACCGTTCCGGCCAGTGCCGTGGAGGCCATCCGGCAGGCCCGGGCCAACGGCCACAAGGTGTTTCTGTGCACCGGGCGCAACCTGCGCATGACGAAACCGCTGCTTGCCTACGGTTTCGATGGCTTTGTCTGCTCTGCAGGCGGCTATGTAGGCTGTGATGGGAAAATTCTCGTGGATCTTCCCATGGAGCCTGCGCAGGTCGAGGGCCTGCGGGAGGTGCTGGGGCGTGCCGGTGCCGAGTGCACACTGGAAGCTCGGGATGATACTTACGGCGGCATCAGGATGATCGAGCGGTTCGCCCATTTGTTCCCCCGCAAGCCGGGGCATCTGAACAGCGAGGCCGAGCGCTGGCGCAAAACGATGGAGTATGGCATGACCATCCGGCCCATTGAGGAATACCACGGAGAGCCGGTTTACAAGGTGGTGTTCATCGCCCCCAACGAGGCCTGCCTTGCCGAGGCGAAGCAGCTGTATGAGGATCAGTTCATCTTCTGCGAGTCCCGGCTGGGGGATAACCCGTCAGCCATCGTCAACGGGGAGCTCATCAACCGCAAGTTCAACAAGGGCACCGGCATCAAGGCTATCTGCGATGAGCTTGGGTGTTCGCTGGCCGATACCATCGGTTTTGGCGACAGCGACAATGACCTGCAGATGACCGATGTGGTAGGCATCAGCGTCTGCATGGCCAATGGCTCTGACAACCTGAAAAAGCTCTGCGACCGCATCTGCCCGGCTGTGACGGAGGACGGCGTGGCAAAGGAGTTCAAAACTCTGGGCCTGATCTGAGCGCAGCCCTCCGCAAAAGAAGAGATGATAACAAAAAATTCCCGCTCCATCGAGCGGGAATTTTTGTTAGAGAGGGTTATTTCTGATGGACTGCCTTGTGATATACCGCGTAGGCGATCACGGCAGAGAGGGCCTCTGTGATCCAGAAGGCGTGCCAGACACCGGTAGGGCCCATGCGGCCGCACAGCACCCACGCAATGGGCATGATGAAGATGATATAGCGGCAGAGGGAGATGACCAGCGAGGGCACGCCCTTGCCCAGACCCTCCAGCGCGCCGGAGGAGGTGGTAGACACTGCCGAGACGATGAATCCCAGGCAGATGACCCGCAGGGCGGTCTGGCCGATGGCGATGGTCTCGGGGTTAGAGGTGAACAGACCCATCAGCGGGCCTGCAATGGTCAGGCAGAGCAGGGTGCCAATGGCCATGATCCCGGCGCTCAGGCCCAGTGTCAGGTTGTAGAGCCTGGACACACGGCCATGCTCCCGGGCACCGTAGTTGTAGCCCACCAGCGGGCGCATCCCCTGCACGATGCCGTTGGCCGGCAGGTAAAGGAAGGTCTGGAGTTTGTAGTAGATGCCCAGCACCGTCACATAGCTCTGGGAGTAGACCGCCAGCAGGCCGTTCAGGAAGGTGACCAGCAGGCTGGGCAGGGCCAGATTCAGGATGGCCGGTACGCCGATGGCATAGAGCTTGCCGTCAAGGGCGGCATCGAACCGCAGGCAGCGGCGGGAGAAGCGGACGGCGACTTCGGTGGTGCAGTAGACATAGAGGTAGACCACAAGGGAAACGGCCTGCCCGATGCCGGTGGCAAGGGCCGCACCGGCAATGCCCAGGGCGGGCACCGGCCCAAGGCCGAAGATGAGGACCGGGTCGAGGGCGATGTTGGTCACGCAACCGGTGATCAGCGCCACCATGGCAACGTTCATCCGGCCCACGGACTGGAAGATCTTCTCAAAGGCGAGGTCTGCCATGTTGACCAGCGAGAACAGGAACACGATGGTGGAGTAGGTCACACCCATGTCCACCAGAGCGGGATCGGTAGTGAAGCGGCGCAGGAAGCCGGGCATGATGGCAATGCAGAGGACCATGCCCAGCACGCCGTGCAGCAGGGAAAACATCATGCCATGGGTGGCGGCCCGGTTGGCGTTTTCGTGGTCGCCTGCGCCGAGGTAGAGCGCAATCTGGGCATTGATGCCGATGCCGAAGCCGATGGCCACTGCATTGACAAAGTTCTGGATGGGAAACACCAGCGAAAGCGCTGTCATGGCCTGCTCGCTGATCTGGGCCACAAAGAGGCTGTCCACGATGTTGTACAGGCTGTTCACCAGCATCGAGATGACGTTGGGCAGGGCCATGGAGAGCAGCAGCGGGAACACTGGTCTGGTTTTCATAAAAGTATCGTTCATTTTCATTGCTCCTGAGGGTCAGATTTGGATTTGAAGGCAAAGCAAAAGCCACACAATGGCTTTTGTACCATTGTGTGGCGAAAAGTTGCAGAATGCTGTAAAAATCCACACGATATTTTATTGGTTCAAAGATACCACATCACAGGGATCCTTGTCAAGGACTTTTTAAAATAAAAGTATGACTTTTTACAGCGGGCCCTTGCCCTTGACAAGGGGCGCGGCGGCGGTAAAATAAGAACAGAACGCACAAAAGGAGGATCTGCCATGAAATGGATGATCGCGTCAGACCTGCACGGGTCGGCTTACTACTGCCGCAAAATGCTGGAGGCCTTTGAGCGGGAGAGAGCCGACCGGCTGTTCCTGTTGGGCGACCTGCTCTACCACGGCCCCCGCAACGACCTGCCCCGAGAGTACGCTCCCAAGGAGGTCATCCCCCTGCTGAACGGGAAAAAGGAGAAGCTGCTCTGCGTGCGGGGCAACTGTGATGCAGAGGTGGACCAGATGGTGCTGGAATTCCCCGTGCTGGCCGATTATGCGGTGCTTCCGGTGGGGCAGCGGCTCATTTATGCGACCCACGGGCATATCTATCATGTGAAAAATCTGCCGCCGCTGGCCCCGGGAGATGTGCTGCTGCACGGGCATACCCATGTTCCGGCCTGGACAGAGTTCGGGCAGGGAAATCTTTACCTGAATCCGGGTTCTGTAAGCATCCCCAAGGAGAACAGCCCCCACAGCTACATGACCCTGGAAGGAAACACGATGCAATGGAAAGAGCTGGAAAGCAGCGCTGTTTTCCATGAACTGACCCTTTGATAAAGTCCCCCGGCCGGTTTTGCGGGCAGCTTGAAATTTGCCCACCGGTATGGTATGATAAAACTGAAAACAGATCGGCAAAGTTCCGCAGAGCAGCGCTGTGCGGGGCAGGAGCCTTTTTGTTTCTGCAATGAGTTAGCTGAAACTAACAAAATGACGAAAACAGCGGGCTGGACTTGTGCAGTTTGACAGGGGGGCCCGCAGATACAGTATGGAGGGAACAACAATGGTAGAAACGATCCTGAGGGTCGATGGTATGATGTGCGGTATGTGCGAGAGCCACATCAATGATGTGGTGCGCAAGACCGCCCGGGTGAACAAGGTGACTTCTTCCCACACCAAGGGCGAAACGGTCATCGTCTCGGAGCAGCCGGTGGATGTGGAGACGCTGAAGGCTGCCATTGCCGAAACGGGCTACACCGTGACCGGCGTGCAGACCCGGCCCTATGAGAAAAAGGGCTTCTTCTCGTTCCTGAAAAAGTAACAGCCCGGTGTTTCTGGCCGGGCTGATCATGCAAAACAGGAGGTATCTCGTTATGAGGATCTTGGTGTACGGCGCAGGCGTTCAGGGCTGTCAGTTGGCCCACAGTCTGGCACAGAACAAGAAAAATGTGGTCACCCTGCTGGCCCGGGGCGAGTGGAAGGCAGTCATTGACCAGAAGGGCCTGACCATCCGCCACATGCTCCAGCGGAAAACAACGGTGGATCGGATGCAGACGACAGATGTGCTGGCCCCCGAGGATGTGTATGACCTTGTGTTTGTCACGGTGCAGGCCGGGCAGCTGGCCGATGTGCTGCCCATCCTCAAGGCAAACCGGAGCCAGTACTTCATCTTTGTGGGCAATGATCCCTATGCGCAGGAGATGCTGCAGGCCATGCAGCGCCCGGTGGATAAGATCGCCTTTGGCTTCCAGAACAATGCAGGCCGCCGGGAGCATGACCGGCTGGTCAGTGTGTACATGGGGATGGGAATGACTGTCGGCGGCGCAACCGCACCCCTGTCCGGCGCGTTCCGCCTGCGGCTGCAGGCTGCCTTTGAGGGGACTCATTACAAGCTGACCTATTACAGTGATATGGACGAGTGGCTCAAGAGCCACATCGCCTTTATCCTGCCCTGCGCCTATGCCTGCTATGCGGTGGATGGGGAACTTTCCCGCACCACAGTGGAACAGCGCAGGATGATCGTGGATGCCGCCTGGGAGTGCTGTGAGATGCTGAAAGCGGCAGGTGTACCCGTGAACGATGCGGAGAACACCGACCGCTACCGCGAGGGCACCAAACAGCGGAAAAAGACCGAGCAGATGGTCTACTGGATGGCGCAGACGGTCGTTGGGAAGTGGTGCATTTCGGATCACGCCATGCGTGCGGTGAGCGAGATGCAGTATCTGGATGAAGCGTTTGCCGCCCTGCGCGCCACCACATTGGTGGAGATGACTGCCTGGGATGAACTGCGCAGATCCCTGCCCAGAAAGAAGTAAGAGCCGGAAAATGTCCGGAGCATGAGAAAAAGCCTGTCGGTTTTTGCGCTGACAGGCTTTTTTTCTATTGGTTCAGTGCCCAGAAGGCGGCAAGCTGCTGCTCCAGCTCTGTGGTGCTGCGCAGGTATTGGAGCTGGTGCCAGTGGCGGGGGAACAGGCGGGTGTATTCGGCGCGGGCAAAGCGGTCATCCAGCAGGAGCACCACGCCCCTGTCTTCCTGCGTGCGGATGACCCGGCCCGCCGCCTGCAGCACCTTGTTCATGCCCGGGAAACGGTAGGCGTAGTCGAAACCGGTGCCGCCCGCCTCGTCATAGTAGCGGCGCAGGATCTCCTGCCGGGGGTTCACCTGAGGCAGGCCCACCCCCACGATGGCACATCCGATGAGCCGGTCACCCACCAGATCCACGCCCTCGCCGAAGATGCCGCCCATGACCCCGAAGCCCAGCAGCGTTTTTGCGGGGCTTGGGCCGAACCGTTCCAGAAAGGCTGCCCGGGCCGCGTCGTCCAGACCACTCTCCTGGGCCAGTGTCCCGATGTCCGGGTAACGGGCGGTGAAGTCCTCGTGCACCTGCCGCAGATAGGCGTAGCTGGGAAAAAAGGCCAGATAGTTGCCCACCTTGGCCCGGGCCAGTGCGGCCAGCGCATCCGAGACGGCCTGCACACTGGCCTCCCGATCCCGGTAGCGGGTGGAGATGCCGGGCAGGCAGTAGAGCCCCAGATGTTCGGGCGGAAACGGGCTTTCCAGTGCCACAGCCCGGGCATCGGGACAGCCCAGCACGGAGCGGTAGTAGCCCGGCGGGGTGAGTGTTGCGCTGAACAGTGCTGCAGCCCGCCCGGCGGCAAGGCTGGCATCCACAAAGGGGGCAGGGTCAAGGCAGAGCAGCTCCCATTCCAGCTCGCTGCCCCGGGCTGTCAGCTGGGTGACAAAATGCGCGTCGTACCGCTCTGCCGCCCGGGTGATATCCTGCACCGCAAAGTAGAGCTCCAGCAGCTGGGCGTGGGCATCAGCCTCCGGGTTGGCCTCCAGCCAGTCCTGCAGGGGAGGTTGCAGGCTAAACAGCAGTCGGAGCAGCTCCTTCGGCAGCTCTTGCAAAAAGACTGTGCCATCCCGCGCCAGCAAAGGCTCCGGCAGCGGGAAGGCGGCTTCTGCCGGTTCGGTGTCCAGAAGGCTGGTCTGTTGGGCGAGATCCTCTGTCGGCGGTTCGGTGGGCGATGGACCCCGGCGGGGGGCCAGCTTCGTTACCGCCCGGCGCGCTTCCAGAAAGCCCCTGTCTGCCTTTGTCAACGCAGTTTTCAGTGCGCTTTTTCCTTTGCCGATGGCCCGTCTGGCATCGGTCAGGCTGCTCTTACAGAACCGTGCCGAGTACATGGCTCTGGCCCGGTCCGGCAGGTTGTGGGCTTCGTCGATGAGGAAAAGGTAGTCGCCCGCCGCATCGAAAAAGCGCCGCAGGTGCACGGTGGGGTCGAACAGATAGTTGTAGTCTCCGATGACCACATCACACCACTCGCTCAGGTCCAGCCCCAGTTCAAAGGGGCAGACCCTGTGCCGCCGGGCAGTCTCAGTCAGGGCGGCCCGGTCATAGGGGACGGCGCTGTCCAGCAGGTCGGCCAGCGCAGCCTTCAGCCGCTCGTAGTAGCCGTTGGCGTAGGGGCAGGCCTCCGGCAGGCAGGCGGGACGGCCCTCAGCATCCTTGCACAGGCAGGCCTTCTCCTTGGCCGAAAGGGTCACGCTGCGCAGGGAAAGCGCCGGGTCTGCCGCCCGCAGACGGGCCAGTGCATCCTCAGCAGCGGCCTGTGTCGTGTTGCGGGCGGTCAGGTAGAAGATCTTTTCCCCCTTGCCCTCGCCCATGGCTTTCAGGGCAGGGAAGAGGGCGCTCATCGTTTTGCCGATGCCGGTGGGTGCCTGGCAGAACAGCCGGGTACCGCCCTTCTGCTCTGCCTTGCCCGCAGCACAGGCGCGATAGACCTCCCCGGCAAGGGCGCGCTGCCCGGGACGGTAGGCTGGAAACGGAAATTGCAGGGCCCCAAGGCTTCGGTCTCGGGCTTCCACCCAGTCCAGCTGCCGTCGTGCCCAGGGAAGATACTGCCGCAGTAAGTCGTTGAGAAACGCATCCAGCTCAGTGGCGGAGAAGTGCCGGGTATAGCGGATGATCTCATCGGTGTCGATCTGGTAATAGGTCAGCCGGACATCCAGTGTTTCCAGCTCCCGCTGTTCGGCGCAGATGGCCCCGTAGACCATGCCCTGCGCCCAGTGGCAGGGGTTCATGTCCTCCCTGATGGCATCGGTGGGCGCGGCGGTGGTCTTGATTTCGTCGATGACCACCGTGCCGTCCTCATCGGTAAAAATGCCGTCGGCACGGCCCTCGATGGTGAACCCGATTCCCTCCATCGTCCGCTCTGCCGTGAGGAACACCTCAGCGGCGTAGCCTTCACCCGCCGCCTTCTGGAGCCTGCGGTGGATGCGCGCGCCCTCGTTGGCCCGGTCAAAGCCGGTAAAGCGGCTGTCGATACTGCCGGTGCGGAGCAGGAACTCCACCAGCTCCCGGATAGAGAGACGGATGGTTGGCATGGGGTTCACTTCCTTTCTCTTGAAATTCTGCGCTTCGGTCAGGTTGTACAGAGCAGGGCCTACCCGAGACCCAGGATCTTTTGACAATTTGCTGCAACAGCATTCACCTGGTCAAAATCCACGGCGGCCCGGTAATAAGTCTCCAGCTCATCATGGCAGTTCTTGGCCTGAGCCATCAGGGCGACAGCCTGGTCGATGAGCTCGGAGGCGGCACGGTCATTGAAGCGCAGGCGGGCGCGGAAGCCGGACAGATTCTCCCGGTCCACAAAGCGGGTGCAGCGCACGGCCTGCACGCCGGGCAGCTGGATGGGATGCCAGAGGTTGTCGGTCAAAAAAGCCAGCCGCAGGGCCGGGATGAAGATGTGGTCGATCTGATCTTCAGGGTGCATGGCGCAGGGGCAGGTGATGATGTGGTAGCCCCGGGCCAGTGCTTCGGCCCGGATGAGTTCCAGCAGCAGGCGGGAGACCGCCCCGTAATCATCCCGGAATACCACATACCGGTCGGCCAGCGCTTCCACCGTGCCCCGGTAGAATACCATCCCCTTGGGGGTGATGGCTGAGAGCAGCCGCAGCTCCTCGCTGGCGGTGTCCTCGGTGCGGGGAAGCAGCCGGGTGCAGAGCCGCTTGACGTAGCGGCGAACCTTTTCAAAGTTGGCGCTGCAGGCTTCGGCCCGGCGGCTGTCCAGCATCAGGCTGCCCGCCGATGCGATATACCGGGCTGCCCGGCCCCGCAGGGCGGCATTCCGGGCAAACAGGGCCTTGACCTCGTCCCGATGGGGAGCCAGCTTTCCGGCATCGATGGTGTGGTACAGGCTCACCACCAGCTCGTCAGCCCCGGGCGCGTCCGGCTCCACCACATGGGGCGCGGTGGCATCGATGATGGCGCGTTTCTGGTCGAGGAAGATGACCCCGTCCAGACTGTCCGGGTCGCTGGCACAGTGGATCTTTTCGATGCGCTGGCCCTGCTGCTCGGCGGCCTGGGCCAGATGCTTCATCAGGGTGGATTTGCCGCATCCCGGCCCGCTTTTGATGAGAAGCATCTGCATCCCGGGCTCCCGGCGCAGCGGCTCAAAATAACCCTTGAAGCCCGCCGGTGTGGTGGCCCCCAGAAAGAAATCGGGGGAACGGCTTTGGATCGTTTTCATATCAGAACACCTCACTTTTGCTTTAGGGTATGCAAAAATGAAGGGAGATGATACTTGGAAACGGCCTTGCCCTCTCAGTCTCGCTCCGCTCGCCAGCTCCCCCAAAGTGGGAGCCCTTGGCAGTTTTTGTGAGCTTCATCTTTCTGCCAAGGCCTCTCCCTTCGGGAGAGGTGGCATTGCGACAGCAATGACGGAGAGGGTGAGCTTGTTAATATGTGTGCCCGCACACCTCGTGGATCTTCTCCCGCAGAGCCACAAAATCCGCAAAGGCGGCGGGTTTGTTCTGCGCCTGCCGGAGCAGGGCGGCGGGATGGAAGGTGCCCATAAACCATACGCCGTTCTTTTGCACAAAGGTGCCGTGCTCCTTGGTCACGGAGAAATCGGTGCGGATCATCCGCTGAGAGGCGATGCGGCCCAGGCAGACCACGATCTTTGGCTGCAGCAGCTTGAACTGTTCCCGGAGCCATGGCATACAGGCCTCGCTCTCGGTGGGCAGCGGGTCACGGTTCTGGGGCGGGCGGCATTTGACGATGTTGGCAATGTAGCAGTTTTTGCTCCGGTCCAGATCGATGGCAAACAGGTATTTGTCCAGAAGCTGGCCGCTGCGGCCCACAAAGGGCAGGCCCTGCTCGTCCTCGCTCTGGCCCGGGCCTTCGCCCACGAACAGCACCTCAGCAGTCTGGACACCCTGCCCGAACACCACATGGGTGCGGTCAGTGCACAGCTCACATCTGCGGCAGGCAAGGCACTCGGCCTTTAATGTATCCCAATCCATAGCAGTTTGATCTCCTTGCAGCTGAATGATAATTTCTTCACAAATAAAAAATGGTTTTCTCCTAAAATAATAGCACAAAAAGCCAATTTTGTCTTGAACTTTTTGGCGGGTGTGCTAGAATAAAAGAGAAAGGCATCCTTGTGTCCAACAGGCACCCGGATGTGAATTTTGGATAGTTAATTCGGAGGTAATCAACAATGGCTGATATGTTCGCACCGCTGGTAGCACAGCTGAAGGCAAACCCCAAGACGATCGTTTTTACCGAGGGCAATGACCCCCGCA
>ERZ773149.1261-NODE-1261-length-21113-cov-3.976256_pt1 | contig 21113 bp, 15 predicted proteins | sample MGYA00511081_ERZ773149 | MGnify/ENA primary metagenome ERZ773149 (study PRJEB29015, sample SAMEA2737846) | human gut metagenome | biome: human gut; feature: human-associated habitat; material: faeces | place: China | collected 2012 ...
ATATTGCCCGGTTGAAACTCAATTGTAGGGTTTATTATGTTTAATATTTTTGTGGCCGGTTTAGATGCCAAAAAACCGAGAATTGGCAATAATAGGTTTTCAGCTGTGAAATATGAAGACCCCTTGTTATCAAATAAAAAACCTTCAGTTGAGAATCTAATTCCAAAATATGAAGAACTAGTAGCTGTAAAGGTAAGTGATGGTTTGAATATGTAGTCAAGATTAAAGTTATGAGCCCATATTCTCCCGCCAGACGGATGAAGGGTGTTTTGAAGTGCATACCCATCATTTTCCCAATTAACTAGATTTTCATTATTCCCATACCAACGTCTGAACTGACCGCCTTTATTGTATGGAAACCATTTTTTAGACGATTTTTGAGCGTCATCTCTAGATTTGCATCCAAAAAATACTTTGGGAATAGAAACTTCCCACCAACTTCTAACATAAACATCATTATTACCAGTAGCCATCCCTAGCCTTGGATTTCCAATATCACCCAATGAGTCATTTTTTAAAAAAATATCTCGCATCGCTTTGCTAACCCAATAGGCAATTGGTGCTCCCGGAATCATTTTGAAATCATCCGGTTTACTTTCGAAGAACCAACCACAGTCATGATTCTGAATTGCCTCAAGCGTTTTCGGCCCTTGGTTTACTGCCCCTCTAAAATCAGAAAGACGGACATAACTTCCTGTAAAATCTGCAATATGTCCTTTCTGTAAAGTGAATGTACAGATAGGTACGGTTGCGCCATCAAAACCTGAATATTCCAGTTGCACTAACGAGGTTATAATTTCCTTATTAATCAATCGAGAACGAAGCTCTTCGTAGCTGGAGATAAACATCCAGACAAATGGCGTCATAAACCCAAGCTGGCCACCACTTTTAGAAAGCTCTAAGTTCCTAATAATAAAGGCAGAAAATAGATCTTTGTCATATCCCAAAAAATTATCTTTTAGATATTTTTTCACATCAGGAGTTTGGTATTTGCTGCCCATATACGGTGGATTAGCAACAACGGCGTCATAACGCTGCGCCAAAATCCACGCCTGCTGGATATACGGGATCAGCTCCGTCGCTGCTTCCTTCTGCTGAATATCGCCCTCAATAGCCAGACGATACAATCCATCCAGAAACGCTTTCAACGCCACTTCATCTTCCTGCGGTACCTGAATCAGTGATCCCAGCGTTTTTGCACTAGTGAACAACGCCAGAGTACGCATCAGCAGCTTATATTCCGCGCTATCGGTGTTGGCCAGTGCCGTTCCTTGGGTAAACATATCCCCCATGCTACCGCGCTGCACCTGCTGGTGAAAATTCAGCTTGGTCCACAGCTCAGCGATATCCAGCTTACTCTCCTGCAGAGAAACAATATTCAGACGCACACCACGGCCCAGAATACGACGGTCATCCAGACGCGCCAGCATCAGCATCGCAAAACCAGACAGCTGTGCGGCACGGTCGTCAATGTCCAGTCCGAAAATATTGTTTTCCAGAATCAGCTGAGGAATATCACGAGTACGGTAACCGCGTTCTTCGTAAATCTCTTTCAGCACTTTATAGGCTTCGGTCAGGATATGCCCGGAGCCGCAGGCCGGGTCCAGCACCTTAATACTTTCTGGTTCAATGCTTGATGGGGTAATAGCCGCCAACTGTGCCTGAACTTCTGGAGTCTGTTCTGCTGGCTCAATGTAGTACGGCATTTTGCCTTTCAGCGGCGAGTCCGGGTAGGTCTGCAACCACTGGCGGCCAACGGAGTTTTGTACCAGATACTGCACAATCCAGTTCGGTGTAAATAGCTGGGTGGCAGCAGGAATATCTTCGCTCTTCACCACCTTGCCGATCACGTCGTCTTTCTTCTCTGAAATATAGAACTGATACAGCCAGCCGATCACTTCGACCTTCTCCCAGTCTTCTTCAGGAATGGTGTCCACCAGCCCACGTAGAATAGAGTCGGTGCGGGTCAGGTTATCCGGCAGTACCAGTTCGATATCATCATTGACTGCTTCGAACAGGAAAGGCATCGCGCCATGAAGAGCATGACACTGCGCAAGCAACAGTTCGCGATATAGCTCTTCATCACGATCGCCAGCCAGCTTCATCTCCACCAGGCGCGCTTTGTCCAGCCCCAGAGCATCAGCTACTTCCGGCACATGATCCAGAACCTCAAAACCACCTTCCAGTGTCGGGTGAGACAGCAGACGGAAACCGTGCTCAAGATAGCCATGCAGCTCCATATAGCGAATAGCGCAGAAGCGGTTAAACCAGGTGTAAGCGATGTGCTCCACCAGCACTTCGTAGCCCTGCTTTTCTGCACGCTTGACCAGACGTTCACGGCGTGACGCCAGTGACTTATCCAGCGAGAACTGACCATAACGCACGCTGTCGCCAAGATCGGTTGCTTGCGCAATTTGCAGGTTGCCTTTTTTATCGGCCTCAATGCCCAGCGTGGTCAGTTTTTGCATAACTGCATCACGGAACTGTTTACGTGCCACCGGGGCGTATTTTTTGATGTTTGACGTATTCATGTGTAATCCTGAAACGGGCAGACAACGTCTGCCCTGAAAATGGGGAAATTACTGAAGCTGTACGCGTTCACCTGCGTTAATGGCATCCATTAGCGTTTTACGGAGTTGTTCCAGCGCTTTGTCTACCTGTTCGGCGTTATCCAGCGTTGTCACACCCGCCGCTCGTTCCATCGTTTTACGCGTGTTTACGTAGATGGTTTTTTTCAGCTTGGGTTCAGGCTTAACTACGGGGTCGATAATCCCTGGCTGAGGGGCAGGTTTTGGATCAGACACTTTCTTACGCTGATCCTCAACCCAGCCGTTCAGCCGTTCATTCGCTTTAAATTGTAGCGCTCGAACCTCAGCCTGTTCTTCCATAATCTGTGGGATCAGGCCGTTCTGCTCCACTTTCTTACGCGATTGTTGCATCGGGTGTAAAAGCGAGTGTTGCAAGTCAGCAGGGACGTGCATCTCCTGCATGCTTTGCTTAAGCTCATTGATATGGTTATCTATCTGCTGCAGCGCATTGCTTCGGTATTCTTCCACTAGACGCTGGTTGATGGTTTCAACGGTTTCAATCAGCGGAATAATCCGGTGCAGCTCTCCGTAAGGTCGTGCCTTACTGTAGATGCCTTCCAACTCCTGCAACGCTTTATGGGCCGTTTCGTTTTTATCCAGCGCGTTACGGTTAGCTTTAAAACTGCCATTCAACGCCATACTCAAGCGCTGCCAGGTAGCGTATTGGTTTTTGTAGAAGCTAACCAAATCGTCCCAGTCTTCCGAAAAATCTTTAAGATCGTCAGCCGCTGCGGTGATTTTTTCAATGACCGCGTATTCCTCTTTCTCGTTAAGGATCCCGTTCAGCAATACCAAACCTTCTTCTATCTCTTTACGGCCAGGGTTTTGTCCACTCTCTGCACGAGTTTTAAAAACAGTCAACTCGCTATTCCAGCGGCCAAAGAGTTCGCGAATATGAGAGACCAACGACTGTTCTTCACGCTCGTTAAACGGCTCTCCAGCAATCTCAGCCATCAGCTGCGCAGCTTTAGTCAACTGTGCTTCATCATGGCGACGAACTTTATGCAGACGCAAATCGCTGTAACGACGTGAATTATTAAACGCGTCCCACGCCTGCTTCAGTGCGATTTCACTGCCTTGCAGAGTGAAGCTGTATTTACCGCTGCGTGCCAGCCGAGCAACCAGCAATTTGACTTCATCTTCCGGCCAGCCAAACGGGCGACGGCCAAAAGTGGTGAGAATATCCCGCAGGTAAACTGGCTTATGAGTCTCAATACTCATGCTGATCCAGTTATCCACTTCACGCATCGCCTCTGGGTTGGATTCTTCCATACCCCCGAGATCGAGCTGGGTATCATTTTCTACTGTCAACAGCGCGTGAGTTTCACGATTTACGTCTCCGGTACTAAGACGCAGCAATTTTAGTTTAGAGAAACTGTTCTCGATAACGTAACCGCAGGCTGCATCCACGATAGCTAACGGCGAAGAGGATTTCTTATCCAGCCGTTCGCCCAGCGCCCAGACATCAGCTTGAGCCAGCAAGCCTTCAATCTGCGCCTTAAGCGTTTTTTCACGCATACTATTTTCACGGCCTTTTTCCGCCAACAGCGTTGCCTGTTCCGGGCGCTGGCCGCTTTGCTTGCTGAGGAAAGCTTTGGTCTGAGCGTACATGGTCAGGTCTTGCCAGGTACGAGCCTCATCAGGCAGGCAAATTAAGATGCAGTCTTTACTGTCCGTCATCAGCAGACTATTAGAATGCGCACCCTTATAGCTCTCGTAGTTCGAGTCCAGTGGCGTGAGCACTTTAACCACCAGATCGTTAAGATTCGCACCATCCAGCGGATGTCCGTTACAAAAACGACTGATATCAAAATCCTGCTTATTGGCCGGATAGCGATATCTTTTGTTTTTCAGGATCTCTTCGAAAATGATGGTTGAGAGTTGCTTATTGATGGTGGTGAATTCCACGTCAATATTGCGGATTTCGTTTTCAATCTCTTTTTCTTCGTTAGTGAGAAAAACAAATTTGTCATCAATACGCGAGATCAGCATCTCAGCCTGCAGACGATTAAGGCTGGCTTCAATCTGTCGACGGAGTTCCACTTTATCAGTATCAATACGCTCAATAGAGAGCGTGACGAGATTGTCGAGAGTACTTTTCAGCACATCGACGTAGCGGATCAGGAACAGTGTCTTTAGTAGTTTGCCGTCAAATTCAGTCAGTGACGGAGACTGGCAGGCCTGAATAATAGTGCGGCTAACTGCAGGTTCCAGGAAGCTTTCAATCGCTGAATAGAAGCGCCAGAACGGGACCAGACTATCCAGACCATCTGCGGAGATTTGCACAGCAGCCGACTGGAAGGCATCTAGCAAAGAGCGCTCCCCCATTGCCAGCTGCTTACCTGCGGCCCCTTTAGTACGGATTGATTCAAAGACTTTTTGCAGGATCTGGTAATGCCACGGTACAAACGGATAGTTATCCACGAACTCGCGGCTGTTTGTATAGGCTCGCAGAGTAGCGGTCGTTGTCGTGTCAAACGCCAACTGGTTACGCAGAATATCGCCTTTTTCCTGCCAGATAGCTTCCAGCGCCGGTATTGCCGCATCGGTTTTTACCAGCAGACGTTTCTGGATAACTTCTGAAGTATTCGAGCTGGAGAGTTGTAAGCGCGTTGAGAAACGTCCCTGAATCTTGGAGAAGTCCTGACCATCACGACTGCTCATACCGCCAATAGCAGCATTAATGTCAGCCTGGGAGGTAACTATCACCCATGCCCGCCCACCACAAATAACGCCCAAGTTTTCGGTGATAGTTTGCAGCTTGAGCATCATCTGAGCATCTTTACCAATGAACTGACCAACTTCATCGACCATAAACAGGATATTGCGATTACCATGGCTGTCGAGCCACTCTTTCACCCACGTACAGAAATTTTTGATATCCAATGGGAAGTTCTTATCAAGTTGCTCGATCCATTGACGAGAAGACTCTTCACTCTGGCCTGTAGCAATACTCAGTGCCTGAGCCATCTGATCGTTTATCATCAGATAAACATCACGTTCGTCTTCCCAGCGAGACCCTGTAATGTCCGCGAAGGCTGCCCTAAAGGTATCAAACTGTCCACGCTTATCGAGCTCACGTTCCAGATGTGCAATATGTGGGAAGTCGCCACAATAACCAGCTAGTTCGTTAAAGACTTTCAGAAAGACTTTGAGTATGGCATCAACGCCATCTTCAACATTCGCACGTGAGTCAATATTGAATAATATGACATCGGTCGGATGTTGTACCGATTTCCGAATATCAGCCAATAGCAGTGCATCATCAATTTTCTCTTCAAAGAAGGAAAGTGCATTACGAGTGACACCATTCCGGCTTACTTCGCGGTTCGCCAGTAGATAGGATAAGATCTTAATGAAGTGTGATTTACCCGAACCAAAGAAGCCTGAAACCCAGACGCCTATTTTGTCAGCAAGCTGTAATCTGCCAGGGCCAGTAGCAGGGGCATATACTTCAAAGAACTGACGCAGGTGACCATCCAGCTCTCTGGTAATGACATACTCATCCAGTTCTATCCAGGCGCTTTCGTCGTCGGTCTGCTCGGCTTTAACCACGCCGTTAATATTACGTTTTAGCTGTTTCTCAAAAATTTGTTCAATATTCATTGCTGTCGTCTTTTAACGAGGAGTCAAAGTCGCCGCCGGTCTGGTTTCTGGTACCAGTCTGAAGGCGCGGTAATAGTTACGAGAATTAATGCCAGCGAGTGGAGAAAGATCGTATCCGCTATAGGTGCCTGGATAGAACATCAGCAATGGTGTAAATCCCATCACGTCCTGAAGTGCGCTCATTAGCTCATGACCACGAACCAACGGCCAGGCGTTACCAAGTCCCGTCAGAATGACAAATTGCTGCGCAGGAAGATCGACCGTGCGTGCAATATATTCCGCGATTTTTTTCTGGCTTAGCGGGGCAGCCAGATGCTTTTTCAGTGTCTCAAGGCCAAGCTCAGGCTCTCGTTGGCAGATACGTTCAAAGAGCTTACGTTCTTCCAACATATCGATGATAATCTGGAAGATATTTAGCGTTTTATAGGTGTACTTTTTATCCAGTTTTTTGAATAAAAAGTGCAAGTACTCGCGGACCTGAAGCTCTTGTTTTGCCGGATAATCAAAGATCCAGAAGCCAATCTCATTGCCGGAACCTTGGTTTTTCAAAAAACGGTCGTCGCCGATACGTTCTTCTAACTGTTTTAATCGATATTCAAGGATCGGGTCATTCATGCGTTACCCTCCAGAATAGGGAGCAGTTCGGCTTTGTTTAAACGATGCAAGGCCGCTGCAACAACTGGTAGCAGGAAAACGTTTTGTAAATTGCGGCGGCGTGGGCTATCCAGGTAACCAGCTTCTGCGAGAGCCTTAATAAGATTGTTACCCATCTTTTGGATCGATGAATCAGAAAAAGCTGCCAGTTCCGGGTGTAAACGGAGATTCTCATCCACAAACTCACTCCAACAATTTATACCAAGCTTTTCTTTAAACTGCTGACGAGCTGGATTTACAACTTCAGCAATAAACGTCGCAACAACTGGAGACTGGATCATCAACGCAACCAACAACATTTGCAGACGCTCGCTTTCACTGCCATCAGCAATCAGTTGCCAGCACTCCCGATCCAGGGTCATCAATCGCAGCCTTAAGGTTCGGGCATAACGATTTGCCGTACTCGTGGAGGACGCCTGAAGAATATTTTCATTGATTATTTGCTGCTGCCAGGTTGTTTCATCTGGTTCAGAGAGCAACAGCTCAGCAATGGTTCGGCTCTCACGAACCATCAACGAACCACCCAGCAGATCGCCAATCCAGCGTTTGTCATTTTTTGTCATGGTATTTATCATCAAAAATCCGGAATGCTGCTCGCAAAAATCAAGTAATGATTGTAATCGGCATGCAAGATAGATGCTATGACTATGGTCAGCTCAATATACGTTCATAGTACGAGTACAGTTATAAAAATGGGAGGGTTAACCAGTTCCGGTATCTTTTCCTACACAAACATATACTTGAGATCGTGCCCGCATCGTGGACAATGTTTAACCATGATGATTTTATATCAACGAAATCAATAGTTTTATTTGAGTTACGGGACGGGGAATGGACAGCAATACTCAAGAATTTACTTCATGCTGGCGAATACCTTAGCTGATGCCGAGTCTGGAAAATGTAATGATGTGATGGACGACCTTTCCTGAAGCAGACAGTGCCATACTTTTACTGTCTGCGTTTGCTAAGGGAGTAAATCACATCACTACAAATAGTCCTTCTGTGTCAGCTTTTACGCCGAATGCTAAGCTCCTCTTTAGGGGGCGATCTTATGATTCCGGTGGCATTAGCTGGAATAAAAAAGAATTTATTGAGCAGGTTGCTCTTCCCCCCCAGGGGAAGAGCATGTGTGTGAATAGCGTTCTGTCACCTTCTCAGCGGATTGTTAACCTTTGCATATTCAAACGGACTGATACCCTTCTCTCTGTTCGCATCCAGAAAATCCGCCCACCACTGTAACATCAGCTTGCGCTCATCCAGATGTTCCGCTTTATGGATATACGCCGCCCTCACCGAATTGCGTTCCATATGGCTCATCTGCCTTTCCACCGCATCCTTCGACCATAGTCCTGACTCAATTAACGAACTACAGGCCATTGTGCGGAAGCCGTGGCCGCAAACTTCAACCTTAGTGTCATAACCCATCACCCGTAGCGCACTGTTTACCGTGTTCTCGCTCATGGGCTTACGCGGATCATGATCGCCAATAAAAATCAGCTCATGTTCGCCACAGAACTGTTTTATCTGCTTCAGGATCGCTAGCGCCTGCTTTGAAAGCGGCACCAGATGAGGTGTGCGCATCTTTGAACCTCGCTGAGAATGTTTCACACCGGGAATAGGTTCTCGCTCAGGCGGGATGGTCCACATTGACGTTTCAAAATCGATTTCTGACCAGCGAGCAAAACGCAGCTCACTGGATCGAATAAAGATAAGCAGAGTAAGTTCAGTTGCCCAGCGGGTTAGTGGCCTGCCGGTGTATTCATCGATTTTCTGGAGTAATTCCGGGATACGCTTTAACTCCAGCGCCGGACGATGCTGTCGATTACTGGAAGCAACCGCCCCCGCCATCTCTTGCGCCGGATTGTAATCAATTAACCCGCTTTGCACTGCATAACGCATGATGGCCGTAGTGCGCTGTTGAAGGCGGGAAGCCACTTCAAGACGTCCGGACTTCTCCACGGCTTTAATAGGAATTAACAGATCGCGGGTGCCTAGTTCAGCAATGTTGCGAGTACCAATTGCCGGGAAGATATTGTCCTCCAGGCTCTTTTTTACACGATTAGCATGATCTTCCGACCATTTTTGGTTGGTCACGAGCCACTCTCTGGCAACCTTCTCGAAAGTAATAATCTCTTTCGCCTGCTCTTCTTTCACAGCACGCTTATGCTCACGAGGATCGATACCAGCAGCTACCAGCTTTCTGGCCTCTTCCCTTTTCTTCCGCGCATCCGCCAGCGAAACATCCGGGTAAACGCCGAACGCCATCAAATGTTGTTTACCGCCAAAACGGAAACGAAATCGCCAATACTTTGAACCGCCAGGTTTTACAAGTAAGGACATGCCGTCGCCGTCAACAAGTGAATACTCTTTCTCCTCAGGTTTCGCAGAGCGAACTTTAGTATCCGTTAGGGCCATAATGGTCTTCCTTCCATTGGTATCTCGTGAGTATACAAGCAATATCGAATCGGCAAATATACTCATTAGTATACTCACAAGCCTGTTGATGTGGGTTGAGTCAGGTTGACTTCAGTTGAGGAGAAAAGCTGGAAAAGCCTTGTGTGGCGCGGATTTCAGGCATAAAAAAAGACCTCAGTTGAGGTCTATTTACATACTTTTGGTGCGAAGGCCGGACTCGTATACACATTTAACATATTGTAAAAATTGAAATTTAATTATAATTAATTCAATTATGCCCCTTTTTGTGCCCCCACCATTCTCTGTTCACATTTTGATTTTTGTTGATTATTTATCCAAAAATCATCAGAGAAATAGTCAATCTAGTTAGGTTCCGTTAAACGGATCCAAACCGGGACTTGACTCTACAAAAAATACTTTTTTTTCGCAAAACCATGCACACTATTCACCCTGTCATTTTTAACTTATATATCAATTGTTTATGTGTTAACAGCTAGGTGAAGAGTGAACAGCTATCTCTACATTTGTGCGTTTCCAATAAGAAGCCCGGCATCAGCCGGGTCAGTTAATCGTTATTTTAATATTGGCTCATCACACTTGGGCAGCCAGTCTGCATTACTCTCCTCTTTCAAAGTGAGGTTAGTTTGCATTCCCTGATTAGTTCGCCGTTTCTCATAATGTAGCCCGTACTCCTTCAGCATGACTGGCAACCCTTTGCCAAACATCGTAAGACTCAGGGTGTTTTTATAGCCATTAGCCTCCATGTATACGAGGTAGGCATGGTAAAGGTATGTACGTGGCTGGCGTGGGACAATATTGGCGTTCCCCATAAACATACCGTTGGTGTCAGGTAATGCCTCAAGATAGCCACAAAAATCAAATGCTGGATCAGCATCACGCTTGATGGTGAGAGCCTCATCTGAATTCTGCTGCGACTGAAGCAATGTTCTGGCGCTCATCGGATCGCTGAAACGCTGCATGAGCTGGCGAACAATCACAGCCAGTTCTCGTGCAATTTTATCTTTCAGCTGCGGATCGCGTTCTTCCGGTGCTATCTGCTCAGGAAAATGCAGAATCACTCTCCGGCGGGACACACCACCACTACGATCAGTGAAGCGCATAGGATTATTATTTACGGCCAGGATAACCGCCGGAATATGTGTTGAATAAGCATTCTGATATTTGGGGTCCACCGATACCGCATCGCCACCAGTTATAGCCTTAAGCCCGGCGCCGTCACCGCTCCACTTCTCCTGATCAGGCAGGCGAATAAGAGAAAAACCTATCAGAGCCGCACGTTCTCGCGGGGACTCCAGCGTTTCAATGGTCGCAGAGGTGGCGTTATCCTCTCCAGCAAGCATGGTCGCAATTTCAGCCAGAATACTTTTGCCACTACCACCAGGGCCAGTCACTTCCAGAAAGAGCTGCCAGTCATAGCGGTTCGCCAGCACCATAAATAACGCCGCAAGAATAATGTCGCGTTTTGCTGGCTTGTGTCCGGCGGCCCGGTCCAGCCAACGCCAGAATGCCGGGGCATGAGTTTCAAGCGTTTCCCCCTTTACCGGTGGCGTGAAATCGACTTCACACACGGTACGCAGCCAGTTCTCTTTACAGTGCGGACTAAAAAGCCCTGTTCGCGTATCGAGGACGCCATTACGAAAACCAATCAGATGACGTGCCGGATTTTGCTGCTGCGGAACAATTAACTTTAATGTTTCCACCAGTGAGGCAATTTTTCCTGAGGAAAACGGTGCACCGAGGCGCTGGAAAAGGGCTGCGACATCTCGGGCAAAATCTGACTGAGAAATCACTTTCCACGCTCCAGACTCGTAGTGGGATAAAAGCTGCCCGTTCGGATCAACCGCCAGTGCATCCCTGTAATGCTCACGAACCCTCTGAGCTTTTTCGCTGACACTCATCGCTGTGAATTCTGCTTCACTCATTGTGTCGAAAGGACTGGCGTTATGTGGCTTCAAAGCCTCAAGAATTGCCTTCCGGGTGGATTCCTCTCCGTATTGGGTAAGCGCATCATTCCAGTCACCAAAAACCGGTGGCAGCACAATGTCACACTGACACGCTTTTGCAGCAGTTTCAGCCCTGTTCTGGCCTGAACCATTCAGATCGCGGTCCGCTGCAATAATTAACTGATATCCCGGATACTTGTTATGGGCAACTCTGGCCAAAGAAAGAAAGTTTACCGACGAAAATGCCACCATGACGGCTTCTCCTGTCAGATGATGAATAGTAAGCGCCGTGGCGTAACCTTCCGCAATCCACATCCTTCTTACAGAACTCCCGCCCCCTTCTATCAGATGATAGGCCTCCTTAACCTGACCTCCTTTAAGAAAACACTTGCTACCATTGCCACTGATAAGCTGAATATTCACCAGCTCCCCGTCAGCATTATAGAGCGGGACGATCAAATCACCGGGGCGGAACATCACCCCACCGGTTTTATGACCTGAAGTCAGCTCATGGCAAATATGCTCCGGGAAACCTTTATGTGTAAGATAAGTATTCCCGGCAGATTCACGCGAGGCTTGCAGTAGTCGCGCGGCAAGTGCTGCTGCCGCCTGTTTCCCGCCATCTGTATCTGCGGTTGACGTCCAGACTCCAGAAGAGGCTGAAGACAGACTATGTGTCAGTCCATGTATCCTGTCTGCTGCTTCACTGATATCCACATTCAGTACCTTGCTGACAAGCGCTAAACCGTCCCCAGCCCCGCACTGGTTGCAGAACCATGTTCCACGACCTTCCAGATCGTCGAAGCGAAAACGATCTTTACCGGCGCAGACCGGACAAGGCTGATGGCAATTTTTCAGTATGTTCACACCCAGCGCTGGCAAAATCCGCGCCCAGTGACCGCGGGCAGCCTTCACGGCCTGACTGACTTTCATTCCTGACATGATGCAGTTCTCCCTCAGTGTAAAACCGGCTTTATAATGTGACGGACGCATAACTCATCCATTACGGCTATTCCGAGCTGGGAGAGTGCGGGACAGGGCATTAGAGTGCCGGATTCCATCAGGTCTGAAAGCAGGGCGCAGGCGATTTCCATGCCTTTTGTTTGCCCGTGTTGTCGCAAATAAAACCCTTCAAGCTCACAAGCAATAGCGGCTTCAATTTCATCCAGAGTGAGCTGCGGGTGGCGGTTTTGCTGATGGCAGACACTCAGCCAGGCGCAGGCTACCGCGCGGCGATACAAAGCTACCCGAAGTGAAAGGGAGAGAGTGCGTGATTTCATTGCACCACCTCCATGTTCATCAGGTCATCCTGGCAACGCTGTACCACGCCATCAAGCTGCTCTGTCATCAGATAAATCAGGGAAGCCAGTTGCTCACATTGAGCACCGGCAGGTTTTTCGTGGCAATCCTGAAGAACAGCCATTCCGGTGACAAACTCCCCCACGTTACGAAGATGCTTCAGGCGGACAATATCGTCATAAGAGATTGCGGCGTGATTCATCACATCACCTCCCGGACAGGCAGGCGAGCAGCAAGGCAAAGCACATACTCATGGACCAGTGAAAGACGTGCATGATGCTCATTGCTGGCGACGATACGCAGCATACTGATACGTGGTTTACGTTCTGCACGACGAATGGCGGCAAAAACAAATATAAATTGAGGATGTGAAGGGGCGAGGATCGTAGCCATAAGGGCAACCTCCAATAAGTCGCGGTAAATGCCACCACCGGAGTTCCTACGCTCATGGGTGGTGACCCGAACGGGGGTAGGAATACCGGCCTTATTGGAAACCGGCCAGCCCGAAGGCTGCCCCGCCCGGACCACCATTATCTTGCCGGAGCTGCGGTGTGCGCATAAACACCACAGCCCGAAAAATGGGTGTGCCTGAGCTACGACGTAAAAAAAGACGCACGGCGCGTCTGGTGTCGCCAATAAGTAACTCGGGTTCCTACGCCCGGCAGCCGATTTTGCGGCAGCGGAAAAACTATACCTGGAAATGACTGCAGGATGCAAGCCAGAAAAATGGGGATTAATGCGTTCAGGCATCATTATGCATCACATCCCCGTCCGCGGGCACTTATACGCTCCGCCATCCATGCGCTTACCTCTGACTGTGCCCAGGCAACATTTTTACCACCAAGCGGGATCTGCTTCGGGAAAGCATCGCGGCTTATCAGGTCGTATATAGTTGAGCGGGACAAGCCGCATAAATGCATCACCTCGGGAAGACGTAAAAATCGCTCATGCTGGTTCAGCACAGGAAATAATGGCGCAGCCGGAGCTGGCGCAGAAACAGAAATATCATGCATTTATCTACCCTCTTTAATTCCTTCATCAGTCCGGATAAATCCCCCCGGATTCAGGTAGTTCCTTATTATGTATATATTTCTCGCTTACGCACCCATTATTTATTTAGCGTCACATATTGATTTAATGGAATTTAAAACTATATCAAACCACATAAAATGGCATGATAGATATTATGTCTGCGAACTATAAATACAGGGACATTAATAGGAACTAACTTTCATCCAGGGGTTACTACCCCATAAGTCATAGAACTTAATGGTACTGAAACCGCACCCCATTCAGCAGGGATGCACAATTTCTACATATGGCTTTACATTGCAAACCTAACTTCAGGATATACTCATGAATTGCATCAAGCTCAGAAGAATTAGAACCGCATAAAATTAATAACCACGCATTCTTAACCTAAAAATATATCCAAATAAATTCATAAAAGACCGAGCAGTTCTAGTTTTATAAAAATCAGATTGAAATGCAACACCAGGGAAAGGGGGGAATCATGTTATTTCCCGGCAAAGAAAAATCGTCTATTTCATCATCTGTTGAATACTACTGAAGAGTGGTGAATAGTTGTGAGGAACAATAATGAAATAATCATTCGGAATAAAAATTTCACTTTTGATGAAAAAAAATCATAAATCACGCTACCTTCCGATGAACACTCATGAACAGTCACTGAATACTGCCTTGTCACCCCTTCACCTCTTAACTAGCTGTATTATCAATTTTTTTATCAAAGTGAACAGTAGTGAATAGTATTTATTAAAGGAAAGTTGAAGATCAGACATGACACATTTCTCTGGCTAGCCAGAACAAGGTCATTGTTCTGTCACTGACACAATCCCCCTCGGTAGTGCGCTTGTATGGGCATCGGCACAATTGACACGACAACAAAACACTACCGGAGCAGTCATGACTACTGTTAACCAGATCTCTGATGCAAACATTACATCCTCCCTCCCACCGAAAATTCGCGAAGCGGTGGAAAAAGTTAAGGCAGCAAAAGCTGTCTGGCAGGAAGAACGGCGAAAACAAACTGAAGCTGCTGCAATGATTGAAACTATCCGTAAACGTCAGGAAGATACAAAAACGGAAACGCAGGCGCTTAATGATGAATGGCGAAACCTGTTTCGTGAGAATCAGGGAAATATGACACCACGCATGAAAAAACTGCGGGCAGAAATCGCCCTCGGACGCGAAACACTGGATGAGTTCGAAGATTTGCTGGCAGCTCAGGCGGCAGAAAATGAATTCCTGCCCTGGAAAACTGCGGATGCTGCAAACCACTACATCAGCGAACATAATCGCCTGATTGAAACTCATGCAGTGTGGCTCTGGAATGAGTTTATGAAGGAACACGGCCAGAAACTTATTCAGATCCTTGGACTGTTGAAAATGACTCTGGGCCGAAGCGCTTCTGCTGTTATCGGTGTAGTTCATACCGTAAACGACCCCGAAAGTGTGCTGAAGCAATTTATCAGCGAGCAACTCACCACTCCGGCACTGTCCTGTAACGTATCTTCAACGGATGATATTACCCTGCCGGGGATCAGCATTTATGCGGACGATAAAGCCATCCAGGATGCCAGACAATCCCCCAGCCCTGCAGCGCGTTCACGGATGCTTAAACAGCGTGACATGGTTAAAGGGGGCGAGAAGAAATGAATGCCGGAACCATTACTCAGGAAGCTCTCAACGATTACCGCTCGGCGATAAAAAGCTGGCTGACACTACGTAATACGCAAAGTACCTACCAGCTTCGTCTGGCGGCTCTGCTGGATACTGAAGAAAAACCGGCAGCATATGCCAGCCAGCTTGAGGAGCTTCGTGAGCGTCTTGCTGTCCTCGAATGGCAGATTAACTGTGCTGCACGGGATGGTCTTTATGCTCACCAGATTGTGCTGGAGAGTTGTGTTACAAGCGCAACGGAAAACTTCATGAGCGAGCATGGTGATGCACTCACTGACGCACTGGCTCCTTTTCTTTGCGCTCCATACGGGCTTGAGGCGGCAATGAAAATATTACGAACCGCTGTAGCCCGACAAACGGAAGTGCGTACTCCGGTAATTTCAGCAGCATACAAGAGCATTATCGACGAAACCGGATTAACGGTGGATGCATCAATGTACGCTGATGCTTCAGCCAGTTTCACCCCGGCACAACATAAAGTTTTCCTGGCCCGCCTTAACCGACTTAATGAAAAAGGAGGGTACTGATATGGCCCTGAAGTGTCCTGAATGTGGGACGGTCGCTCACGCCAGAACCAGCGCCTATGAAGCTCCATCGGTTAAACGCTCATGGTATCAGTGCCAGAATCTGGAATGTTCCTGCACATTTACCGCTCTGGAAAGCGTGGATACGATAATTATGAAGCCTTGGCGCAATGAACAGGAATCAGACAAAGCACAAATGCCAGAAAAACAACAGCAAACTCTCAACCGCTATGGCTCCGCGTCAAAGCTGTCAAGCCGTCAGCAAATTCCTGTCTGATTAGCACAATACGCCCACGTAGTCCCGGTCCAGTACCGGGATTTTTTACGCCTTTTCCCTGGCTGGCCTGAAGGCGTATGAGTGCATATCTATAGCGCATGAAAACGCATGAGTCTCATGCGCCATTTTTGACGCGAAAGCCCTTGTGTGGTGGCTTCTGAGACGATTTACGGGGTGCATGAAAACCAGTCTGTTAAGCGAAGCGGGCAGGCGGGCGGGGCTGCGCGCGCAAAGTGGTTGAAAGGTATCTTTAACTTGGTGGTATACTCTTAGCCTTGTTACTCATGTGTAGAGCATTTGATGTAACGAGCCGATTACTATTTCACACTATTAAGAAGGATTAGAGATGGCCAGAGGCGAATTAATGAAGAAACTTTTGGCTAGCTACGGTAATGATGATGAATTTCGTTCTGTTGCTGAACGAATCATAAATGAAGAAGAAAAAAAGAATAATAAAGTTTTGGCTAATAGCCTAAGAAGGACGCTTGAAAATAGCCGAGCTATAGGTTCGAATTACTCATTAAAAGGATTGGAGCGATTCTCTCCCATGAACGAGGCCACTAATGATTTTGTGGAACGAGTTGAACCAAGCCATTTCCATAAAGATTTAGTTTTATCTTTCGATAACGTTAGAATCCTTAAAGGGTTAATAGAGGAGTATCGTTTTGCTGAAGCTATTCGGAAGAATGGTCTATCATTACGCACGAAACTTCTTTTTTGCGGACCTCCCGGCTGTGGTAAGACTCTAACAGCAGAAGTGTTTGCATCCACGTTAGGCTTGCCTATGTTTATCGTAAAATTAGATAAATTGATGTCATCATATCTAGGCGAAACTGCGACCAATATACGCTCAATTTTTGAGTTCGCCAACAATAAGCCTTGCGTTCTTTTTTTGGATGAGTTTGATGCTATTGCTCGCTCTAGAGAAGATAGCAATGAACACAATGAACTTAAACGAGTTGTGAACAGCTTGCTATTATTTATTGAAAGGTTATCACCGAAAGGTTTTATGATTGCAGCCACCAACTTAGATAAAAGCATTGATCCAGCTGTATGGAGACGTTTTGATGAAGTCATATGGTTTAAAAACCCTGATAAAGGAATGATTAGGAGATTTTTAAAAAGCAGATTAAAAAATATTAAATATAATTTTAATCCAGATGATTATGTTTATAAGTTAGAAAAAATGAGTTTTTCAAGTCTAGAGAGAGTGCTTAATCAAGCAATAAAATCAATGATTATTGGAAAACATAAAGTTTTGAATGAGCGTTATTTTGTCGATGCGATAAATGATGAACATCGAAGAAATAGTGGTGTTGAACAAATGCGATAATATACATGGAGTCTTATATGGCAGAGTATGAACATTTACGACTTGTTAAAATTCCTCAGCAATTAGAAAGAAGAAAAAAACCGGGATATGGTTCAGCTCCAAAACGTAACTCTCAGGAAAGAACAATACATGGAACATCTTTAATTCATCAAATTGATAGTACAGTTGCATATGTTCGAAGTAAACGTATTCCTGGAAACATTGATCCATCATTGATCATGAAGGTTAAATATGATGGGTCTGCTGCCGATGAAGACTGGTTAAGGCTTGGGTTACAGGTTCTATCTCACGACGATGATAAAACTTTAGTATTATTTTCTTCTAACGATTCACTGGCCGATTTAAAAGATAGAATTAATGCCTACTCAGGGCCTATACCCGCAAAACAAAAGAACCCATCCTACAATAATTTCGTAGGTAATTTAATTTCAATTGAAACCATTACAAGTACAGACAGAATAGGAATCCGTTTTAAAGAATCTGGTTTTAATGCCATAGATGATTTCGATGAAATGGAAAATTATATTGTCGATATTGAATTATGGGATTTTGGAGGAAGAATAGAAAGAGAAGCGAAAATTGAAACCATTAAAAACCTTATTGTTAATAATGGTGGAGATTTTCTAGATTCCTATATTGGCCCCTCAATTTCATTATTGAGGGCACAGTGTAATATATCCGCATTAAAATTAGTATTAGAAATACCAGAAGTCTATACCATTGACTTACCCCCCATGCCAGATATGGAGACCGAAAAATACTTTAAATTTGAATTAGATGATACACCACAACCCATTGATGCATATGAAGATTTACCAATTATAGGTATAATTGACAGTGGATTAAACAATCATCCTTTTTTAGATAACGTAATTGTCGGAACCGTGTCTTACCTAAATGATGCTGGTCAAGACTCTTGGGGACATGGCACTTCGGTTGCGGGAGTTGCAGTTTTTGGAGACTTACGACATCAACTGGCTCAGAACCAACTGATTCGTTACGCTAGAATATGCTCGGCTAAAGTTGTAGATGATGAAGGACGTTTTCCAGACGATGTAGTAATTCCCAAATTAATGTCGCAAGCAATTAGACAGCTTCATCATAACTTTAATTGTAGGATATTCAATATTTCACTCGGTGATCCTAAAGCTCCTTTCAAGGGTGATCGAAATGGGCAATGGGCTTCAATTCTCGATGACTTAGCTAGAGATCTTGATATATTGATTATAGTTTCCGCTGGAAATGGTTCTTCTTGGGGGGCAGAACCAGAGGATGCAATTTCTGAATATCCAAACTATTTAATAGAAAAGAGAAATAGATTTCTTGAACCCGCAGGTGCAGTGAATGTATTAACGGTAGGTTCCTTATCTCATGGAGATGGATTACCTCCTGATCTAGCAGAATATGTTGGAGTCATCCCTACCGCAAGAATGGATGAGCCTTCGATTTTTACCAGATCTGGGCCGGGGATTTTAGGAATGTGTAAACCCGACTTAGTCGATTACGGCGGAACTGCGCTTTACGACACAGCCATACATAATATAAGGCCTGGTGGAGATATTCCTGAATCCGGCATATTAAGTTTAAACAATAAATATTTAGATAGTCTTTTTAAAGCTTCCTCTGGTACATCAGTTGCGGCGCCTATGGTAGCTAATAAGGCTGCATTATTGTTGAAACAAATACCAAATAGTACGGCTAACTTACTGAGAGCCTTGTTAGTAAACGCCTCTTCTCATCCTTTAGAGAATCAAAAGCGCATTAATTTACTTGATGGAAAATCCAAAAATGACATCTATGGAAAAGGATTGGTAAGAGTAAAAAATTTAATCTCATCCGAAGATAATCGAGTAGTATTATACTCTCAAGATGTTTTACAGCCTGATTATTTCGCTGTATATGAAATACCAATTCCAGATAACTTCAAGAACACCAAAGGTAAAAAAAATATCAGTATTACACTTGCCTTTGACCCACCGGTTAGACATACAAGAAAAGATTATCTTGGCTGTGAAATGAACTTCAGGTTAATAAGAGGTAAAACTGCCGACGATGTATTCAACTTTTTCAAAGTAAAAGAGGAAGGTGATGCTATCTCTGAAATGCCTAAAAAATATAATTGTGATCTGAAGCCAGGCGCAAATTCTAGAGATTTTGCAACAATACAATCGGCTTCGGTCAGTTATGATAATGCCATAGAGAATTATGGAAATACGTACCATCTTGTTGTACGTTGCCAAGCCGGTTGGGCTGATTTTATTCAGCAACAACGTTATGCTATTGTAGTCGAGCTCACGCATACTGAGAATGTAAATATTTACCAGACCATTCAGCAAAGAGTTCAGCCAAGAGTACAAAACAGAAATCGAATTTAAAATACTAAACAGGCAACCATGTTGCCTGTTTATTCTATTTTAAATTAAGTTTTTTTAGCAAACTCATAAGGAGTAATCATTTGTTTCTTAGTTGCATCTATATAATCAGACCACCATTGAACCATCAATCGACGTTCATCCAAGTGTTCAGACGTATGAATATATGCCGCACGCACACTATTTCGTTCTGAATGACTCAGCTGCCTTTCTATCGCGTCATCGCTCCATAACCCTGACTCACCCAATGCACCACGCGCCATCGTCCTAAACCCATGCCCACAGACTTCGGTTTTCGTGTCATAGCCCATTGCACGTAAAGCGCTGTTCACTGTGTTTTCACTCATAACCTTTGTTGCGTCATGATCCCCTGGAAAAAGTAGCTCTTTATCACCACTAATCTGCTTAAGCTGCTCTAACAAAATCATCGCCTGTCGACTAAGAGGAACTATATGCTCCTCTTTCATCTTCATGCCACGATACGAGTAACGAACGCCTTTAATTTCTTCACGCTTTGCAGGTATACGCCAAAGAGATTTATCGAAGTCGAATTCATCCCAGCGCGCAAAACGTAGTTCACTAGAGCGCACAAAGGTCAGTAAGGAAAGCTCGACCGCGATCCGTGTCATTATGCGGCCACGATATGCAGCAAGACGAGCAAGAAACTCAGGGAACCGGCTAGAGGGTAAAGCAGGATAGTGTCGTGCTTTGGTTGTCGATAACGCACCTGCCATGTCACTAGCCGGGTTTGAGTCGATGTAATCGTTCTGTACGGCATAACGCATTATGGCAGTGACGCGCTGTTGCAGGCGCTGAGCAACATCGTGTTTACCACTTGCATCAACTTTTTTAATCGGGGCTAACAGGTGACTGGTTTTGAGCTGGCGAATGTCGGACGAACCGATATGAGGGAAGATATAAAGCTCAAGATAGCGAAGAACGCGCGATCGATGGTCTTCACTCCATCGCTTGTTGCTGGCGTGCCATTCGCGAGCAATAGTTTCGAAAGTATACGCCCCTGAATTCTCGGCTTGAGCTTCTTTCTGTTCGGCTTTTGGGTCAATGCCCTGTACTAATAGCTTTTTAGCTTCATCGCGCTTAGCTCTTGCCTGAGCAAGCGTCACCGTAGGCCAAACACCAAAAGCGAGGCGATCCTCTTTTTTGTCAGAGGGCCGTCTGTATTTCATGCGCCAGTATTTAGACCCCTTGGTCGAAACCTCGAGATACAAACCGCCGCCATCGGCCATTTTGTAGGTTTTGTCTTTTGGCTTTGCGGTCTCGACCTGTCTGGCGTTGAGCTTCATTTGGGGGCACATTTCTAATCGAAGTTAAGATGCCCCCAATTATGCCCCCAATGACATCCGGATTTCAACGGACA
>ERZ773149.1273-NODE-1273-length-20949-cov-6.534508_pt1 | contig 20949 bp, 19 predicted proteins | sample MGYA00511081_ERZ773149 | MGnify/ENA primary metagenome ERZ773149 (study PRJEB29015, sample SAMEA2737846) | human gut metagenome | biome: human gut; feature: human-associated habitat; material: faeces | place: China | collected 2012 ...
GCTTCTTGTCCGCTGCAAGCGGGCAAGAAGATGCAAGGCTGAACTGTAACAATTTTACAAAACATATTTTTATGATTGGAGAATCTTCTTATGAAAAAGCCATCTAAGGATCTGACACATGGATCTCTTTGGAAAAACATCTTCATCTTCAGTATACCGCTGATGCTTTCCAATATTCTTCAGGTTCTTTTTAATATGTCGGACATTGCTGTTGTAGGACGGTTTGCCGGACCACTTGCTTTAGGTTCTGTAGGCTCTACCGCTATCCTGGTAACAATGTTTACCGGCTTTCTCATTGGTCTGGCAGGCGGTATTAATGTTCTTACTGCCCTTTATCTGGGAGCCGGAAAAAAGCAGGCGCTTTCATACACGGTTCACTCTGCCCTCATCGTCAGTATTTTAAGCGGCCTGGCCCTGCTGTTATTCGGCGTCTGCTTTGCAAGACCGGTCCTGGAACTTTTACATACCAAAGAAGAACTGATCGACGGCTCCGTGTTGTATCTGCGCATTTATTTTCTTGGCATGCCTGCCTTAGCTGTTTATAACTGCGGTAATGCTATTTTCAGTGCAGATGGTGATACAGCCAGACCAGTTCGTTACCTGCTCTTTGCAGGCATTTTAAATGTATTTATGAATCTGTTCTTCGTTATCGTCTGCAAAATGGATGTAGCCGGTGTAGCAACTGCCAGTGCTTTATCCCAATACGTATCAGCGGGACTGATCGCCAGAGACCTGTTCTGCATCAAGTCCGATTATCAGCTCCATCTTTCTTTGCTGCGGCTTGATCCATCAAAAACCGTTGATATCCTAAAGATCGGCATTCCATCCGGATTGCAAAATGCCATCTTCGCCCTTGCAAACCTTTTTGTACAGGTAGGTGTTAACTCTTTCAGTGCTACCATGGTTGCAGGAAATTCTGCTGCAGCAAACTCTGATGGCCTGATCTATGATGTAATGGCAGCTATCTATACTGCCTGTGCCAGCTTTATGAGCCAGAATCTGGGAGCAGGAAAACAGGATCGTGTACTGAAAAGCTATCTGATCAGCCTGCTGTATTCCTTCGGCATCGGCAGCGCTATGGGACTGCTCCTTGTTATCTTCGGACGGCAGTTTTTATCTCTGTTTACTTCTGATCCGGATGTTATTACTGCCGGTCTTAAGCGCCTTACCATTATGGGCTTTTCTTATGGTGTATCTGCATTTATGGACTGTACGATCGCAGCTTCCCGTGCACTTGGAAAAAGTCTTGTTCCCATGTTTATCGTTATTATGGGATCCTGTGTTTTCCGTGTGCTCTGGGTATATACCGTATTTGCATATTTTAAAACAATCCCGTCCCTGTATCTGCTTTATGTCTTTTCCTGGAGCATTACAGCAGTGGCAGAGATCATCTATTTCCTGCATATTTACAGACATATATTTCCCCAAAAACCAGCCATGGCATAATGCCAGGCTGGTTTTCTGTTATAGTGCAGCTATTATCCGTTTTCTGCCATTCTGCATACCATACGGTAAGCGTTTTCCAGTGACTGGACAGATGCGATCCCTTTCCATGCAATATCATGTGCTGTTCCGTGAGCACAGGTAGTGGCAGGAAGCCTTAAGCCTCCGCCAATAGTGATTCCACGTTCAAATCCTTTTAATTTTAATGCAATCTGTCCCTGATCATGATACATAGTCACTACTGCATGAAATCTGCCGTCAAATGCCTGCTTAAATAATGTATCTGCTGGAAATGGACCTTTCACATTGATTCCTTCCTTTTTAGCCTTTTCCACAGCCGGTCCGATCACAGTCAGCTCTTCCTGACCGCAAAGTCCTCCTTCACCTCCATGGGGATTTAACGCCGCCACGCCGATCAAAGGATTCTCATAACCAGCCTGTTTCAATGTAGTATCTACCAGCTGTATGGACTCTAAGATGTTTTCCACAGTCAGATTTGTACTGATCTCGGACACTGGAATATGACTGGTCACACGGGTGGTCCAGACGTTTTCTTCTGGTGTAAACCACTGTTGTGTGGCCTTCGTTAATATACCAATTCACCAGCCCTATTACACGCTCAAACTCTTTTTCCATCTTCTCATGGTCTAAAATCAGATGCTGGTTAAACTCCACGGCCATCCGTTTAGGATCCGAAAGAAGACTGTTTAACTGATCTGTCGTCTTTTTCACATGAGAACCTGCAATAATAAGTCCCCCGCTTTGGTTTCTTCCCGGATCATATCTTTTCGCGTCAATAACGGCTGATCCGTAATCCGTCCCAGTACCTTTGGCACAGCTGCCGCACTTCGGAACATAAAGCGTTTTCCCCGTTCTAATGCCATTTCATACCCAAGTGCAAAAGCGATCATATCCTCATAGCACACTGCATTTACGATCACTTTTCCAAAATCATTAACCGTTTCCAGACGGTCTGCGATCTCTTCTGGCCTACTATTCCTCAAATCTTCCAAAGAAAAAGAAAGTACATCTTCAGCCTTTACTTTTCCTGCTGTTTTCTCTTCAATCCACTCTCTCAGATTCGAAGCGCAGTAAGAAAAAGTTTTATCTTTTGCAAATTCTGTCTCACCAGCCGGTATCATTTCCCCGTCTTTTTGTACCACATAATGAACATCCCCCATCGTGATCCGTCCACCTTCTAAAAAGAAAGGTGCAACGATCTCTCCATGGATCTTTTCCCCGGAAATTTCCTCCATCGCCTGTTTTAAGCACTCTGTTTCCATCGGATAATGTCCTCGCAAAGTTGAATCTCCACGGCTGATCACAGTACATGTCTTCCCGCTTTCTTTTGCTGCCTGTGCAATATCCTTTCCCAGCTGACAATGTAGCTTTTCTGTTTCCTCCTGCTTTAAACTTCTTGAATTGGTCAATATATAAAACAAATCACATGCTTCTTCAAACCCCTTTTTTATATGATCCAGATCATACGCTGTATAAACAGGAACATCATGAACGGTCTGTGTTCCCGTTGGATCATCATCAATCACCACAATCTTGTGATTCTTTTTTCCCGATGCATTGTACCATTTTTCCCAGATCATTTTCGCCTGTTCATCCTGCCACACAGGCACACATTTCTGCCTCATCTCCTTACACACTGCCTGTTTAAACTGCTGCAAGTAATCTTCCTCAAATATCTGACCTGTAAGGCCTACTGCCATCTGTCGCTTACAGATACATATCAACACAAAAGGGGAGTGTTGCACAATGACCTGAAATCTGAATGATTTCAGTCAGAGCAACACTCCCCATTCTGTTATATATTCGTCGTCAGCTTAAGGCAAACCCGTTTCAGGGTATCTGCCTCTCCTACGTTTCCGGGGAAAATAATGTATGGCAGACCAGGGAACTTGCTGTCCGTTCCGATCTTCCACACAGGTATTCCCGGAAGTATCTGACCGGCGACGTCTGCCCGTTTCACTCCGAGCCCCTTTACTCCGATGTCGCTGGAGGTAATTCCTCCTTTTGCGACAATAAAGCTGGGCCGAACCTTTAAGTTTTTAACAAATCCCGTCACAGCGTCAGAGATCCTGACAGACAGCCTCAGCGCATCCTCCGGATCTTCCGAATTAGGGACAAGAAGCTTCCGTTCCGTGTATACTACAACATTTGTACCCTGGGATATCTGACTCTCAATCTCTCCCTGCACTCTGGACTGCTCATCTGAAAACTTCTCGTCATCCAGAACGAGGGAGGAGTAGAACGGGACTGCCCGGACATTGTCCAGTGTCAGAAGTTCATTTAACTGCTCTGTCGTCTTCTTTACATGGGAACCTACAATAATCAGCCCACCGTTCTTATTATCGGGATCCAGCATTTCTTTCCCCTCCAGCAGATCTCTCCTCTGTATCTTTCCGAGGACTTCCGGAATTACTGCAGCCGTCCGGAACAGAAAATTTTTTCCCTTTTTCTCTGCGCGTATCAGAGCAGCCGCAAACACATAGATGTCTTCATAAGACATTGCGTTTACAATTATTTTTACAAAACCGGCCGCTGCGCAAAGCTTATCTGCAATTTCCCCGACTCTTCCATCCCTCAGTTCATCCAGCGAGATATAAATCTGATCCTCAGCTTTATATGCTCCTCTGGTTTTTTCTTCGACCCATTTTCCAAGATGAGAATTTTTGTAGCCAAAGGTCTTGTCGTTTGCGAATTCCGTCTCGCCGGCAGGTATCATTTTCTCATTTACCCGGACATAATGAATGTTGTCAACGGTAAAACGACCTCCCTGAGGGAAAAACGGGCAGATTACTTCACCGTCAAACATCAGGTCTGAATGGCTTTCAATGGTCTGTCTGAGTACCTCTGTTTCCTTGGGGTAGTGCCCTCTCAAAGTGGAATCGCCGCGGCTGATAATCTGGAATTTTTTTCCCGTTCTCTGAGATACCCGGAGCACACGCTCTGCAATCTCTGCGTGTACCCGCACTGTCTCTTTCTCTGTCAGGCCCCGGGAATTTGTGAGAATAAAAAACAGATCTTTCTGCTCTTTAAATCCCTTCTCTACGCTCGATTCCGACCAGTCCGTATATACAGAAATTCCATTTACCGTCTGAATCCCCGTCGGATCATCGTCGAGCACGACCCATTTACAGGCAAAATCCCGGCTGCTTTCCTCAAATAATTCCTTTGCCGACGGGCAGACCGGTTTCTGCATCGAATCCAGCTGCCGGAAGGTTACAGGTTCTTTATTTTCCATACGCTACCTCTTTGCCGTCATCAATTTTCATCCTATTCCTTATCGCTGACCATACGGCTCAAAACACTGACTGCATTTTCAAATGCTGTGGTAGACGCATAGCCCTTGCCCGCTCTTCCAAATGCGGTGCCGTGAGCAGCCGTCGTAATCGGATACGGCAGTCCGCCGCCGATCGTAACGCCCTGGTCAAACCCCATAACCTTTAAAGCAATCTGTCCCTGGTCATGAAACATGGTGATCACAACATCAAACTCACCTTTAAAAGCACGCATAAAGACAATATCGCCGGAAATCGGTCCGATAACATCCATTCCGGCTTTTCTTGCCCTGTCGATTGCCGGCTGGATTACCTCAATCTCTTCCGTTCCGCATTTTCCGCCTTCCCCGTTATGCGGATTCAGACCGGCAACGGCAATTCTCGGCTCTGCGACACCAAAGGTTCGGGAGGTTTTCCACCCCAGTCGGATCGTCTCAAAAATATTGTCCACATTCAGATGTGCGCTGACATCCTTTAACGGGATGTGGCTGGTTACACGGAAAGTCATCAGACTGCCAATCATGTTGACCTCACCGATGGGGCCGGGTGCACCAAATTCCTTCGCCATCAGTTCCGCTTCACTCTCAACCTCCATACCTGCGCTTCTCATGGCACCTTTGTGCAGCGGAGCATAGCAGAATCCCGCAATTTTTCCTTCTCTGGCCAGTCTGCATGCAGCCTTGATCTGGGAAATGTCTCCGCTTCCGCAGTATGGCTGGGCCTTTCCCATGACTACCTTCTCCGGATCCTGATCTCCCAGGTCATAAACCGGAATTCCCCTGTTATAATCAATTTCAAAGCTGTCATCAATTACATAATGTTCACACTCTTTGTTAACCACTTTAAGACCCTGTTCAAACTGACGGACATCTCCGATAATAACAGGATTCACATCCGCTGTCAGATCTCCCTTTGCAGCAACCTCAGCCACGATCTCAGGGCCTACGCCGGAAGCATCACCAATCAAAATACCTACTGTCTTTTTTGTCATAACGTTTTCCTTTCAATTATATTTTTACTGTTCCCGATTAATTAGCCTGTCTCTTGCCTGCTTTCAGTTTTGAAATCACCCATCTCGCTGCCGGTGCAAGGAGACAGATAAAGAAGCAGATCAGGCAGACTTTACAAATTGCAGAATCCCAGAAGATATATGCTTTTCCCGCAGTTGCCGAAAACGCTCTCCGCATAGCCTTTTCAAACAGCGGAGTCAATACAAAGGACAGCAGCAGCGGTGCAAGCGGATATCCGTAATAATCCAGTATGTAGCAACCAATTCCCGCGAAAAACATTGTAATCAGACCGAAAGAGGATTCTGTTGCGCTGAAAGCTCCAATGGCGCAGACAACCGCAATGGCGGGAATCAGGATTCTTATGGAAATGGTAATAATTTTTGTCATGACCGGCATGAGGCAAACCGCACAGATCACAGCGATTATGTTCGCGATAAACAGGGATGCGATACAGCACCATGCGAAATCTCCGTTTGTTGTAAAAAGCAGCGGACCAGGCTGAAGTCCCCACATTAAGAGTCCGCCCAAGAGAATGCTTCCCGTGCCGGAGCCCGGGATCCCCAGTGCCAGAAGCGGTGCAAACGCTCCTGCAGCAGCCGCGTTGTTTGCAGCCTCGGAAGCAGAGATTCCCTCTATTGCTCCCTCACCCAGCGGAACTTCGCTCTTGAAGGCCTTCTTCTGGATCGCGTAGCTTGCGAAAGAGGCGGTCGTAGCACCGGCGCCAGGCAATACGCCGACAAATGTTCCAAGTATACCGGATCTTAAAATCACCGGAAGTGTACGCTTCAAATCATGCTTATTATAAATAGACTCTCTCATGGACACCTTGGTACTGCAATAGGTATCCTGTTCTGTGACCAGCTTGATAACCTGGGAAAAACCAACAGCGCCGATTACAAGCGGAGCGAAATTGATTCCGCCCATCAGAGAGGTATTGCCAAAATTCAGCCTTGCGGTACCCAGGATAGCGTCCATTCCCAGAGTGGAAAGCAAGGCGCCGATCAATGTGGACACAATTCCTTTTGTGGGATTATCTCCGATCAGCCAGCTTACGGAAACCAGCGCCAGCATAAGAAGAGTTGTCATCTCGGCATTGCCGAAATTCAGTCCAAACCGCGCAAGCCACATTACGGTGCATACGAGAATCAGCATACCGATGAGACCGCCGATAAAAGAGGCAAATGTTGCGGCAAACAAAGCTTTTCCCGCCTTGCCCTTCCTGTTCAGGGTATATCCGTCCAGGGCTGTCATAACCGCAGGGCTGTCGCCCGGGATATTCAGAAGAATTGCACTGATGCTGCCGCCAAACATTGTTGAATAGTAAATAGATGCAAGCAATATAATCGCAGTCGTAGGATTAAAATTATAGGTAAGCGGCAGTAATATTGCGCAGCCGGACAGAGAACCGATACCGGGAATCGCACCTATCATAATACCCGTTACAGTCCCCGCAATAACCACCAGAAGGTTCATAGGTGTCATTATCTGCTGGATTCCGCCGAATAACAATACAAAATTTTCTAACATAGCTTATCTCCTATCCCAGCAAAGTCTCTATTATGATTCCTTGCGTAAACGGAATATCCATCCATATCTTGAATACACCAATTACAAAAGCCATAATAATAACAAAGACAAATAATGTTATCTTCCAGTTATACTTACTAATAAATTTCAGCCATATAATTAAAAATACAGCGACACTTGGCAGTGTCCCGATAATAAAATTGAAAATCAGCACAAGGCCCATGGCAAGAACAATTGACCAGTTTCGCGGATCCAATGACTTATCTTCTTCATTTCGCGCCTGGATCAATGCAGCGATACCACTGATTACCAGCAAAATGCCGAGCACCACCGGCATAAACCCCTGCATCGGGCCCTGTGTTGGAGAGTAAAACTGATAGTGCGTATAAGAATAAACTGCGAAGAATATCCCGGCCAGTATTACAAAAATCGGCACTATATATTTTCCTGCTTTTTTAAGCATGCGATTAACCTCCAATATTTACTTTGAAATGAGGATTAACTGTGCCTCCGTTTTTTGGAGGCATAGCCTGAGAGTTACGAAAGATCTTTATTTTTCAGGTAGTTTTCCTGGGATTCCTTCATATAGGCTTCAGCATCCGCGCCAGTCAGTGCATACGGTGTTGCGCCATACTCTGCGCAGTAACCCTCAATCCACTCACTGCTTTCAGCCATCTGTCTGTAACACTCACAATAGAATTCATAAGCTTCATCGGACATGCTCTTCGGGCCGCATACACCTCTCCAGAGCGGAACCTTAATAAGATTAAATCCAAGCTCCTCGATTGTCGGGCAGTCCAGAACGCCTTCAAATCTGTTTTCCTGCAATGCCACAACCGGAACCAGGTCCTTGGACTCTGCATAGGACTGGCACGCGGATGCTCTTGCCAAAACATAATCACTGTGTCCGCCCATGCAGTTTACAATCGCCTCGCTGGTGGAACTGCAGCGGATATAGGTAAACTGGCTCTCATTCAGACCAAATTCCTCGCGCATCAGGTCATACATCTGCTGATCCGCCTGCCCGGAACCTGCAACAGAAAAAACTGTACCGCCCTTGGCTGCCTCAATTGCCGCATTCAAATCTGCGTATTTGCAGTCCGGTGTTGAAAGAAGCAGCTGGCATTCCTCGCCCACAACCGCGATGCATCTGAAGTTCTCAATTCTGTAGGAAGTATTTAAGAGCATATTAGCAAATCCGCCGTACTCCATTGCAACCAGGAGCTCATCTCCCTTCTTTGCGTCTGCCACATACTGGCGTCCTGTTTCCCCGCCGCCGTCTGTCATATAATCAACGACATAGTTTGTGTCGGCAATTCCGTTTCCATTGATGATTTCAATCATCTTTCTGGTGTAAATATCGCTTCCTCCTCCCGCAGAAGAGCAAACAATAAACTTCACTTCACCGCTTGGAGTCCACGCCGGTGCCGCAGCCACTTCTGTTTCTGCCGCTTTTGTCTCCGCTGCCGTTGTCGCTGCAGCTGCTTCCGTTTTCGCCGCTGCGGTTGTCTCTGCCGGTTTGCTGCTCTGTCCGCATGCAGTCAGGGACAATGCACATGTTGCTGCCAAAAATACTGATAATGCTTTTCTCATAATTGATTAACCCTTTCTTTTTTAGTTATCTTTTTCCTCATCTGAAAATTCATTTCTCACAGGAAACACTATGTTTCCCTACTGCAGCTTTCCATTGATCTCACCTCCCGTTTTCATATCATAGGTCTGCAATCATCCATCTGATCATCAGACCTTTTAGTATAAAAAATACATTTCATCTGATCATCAGATGTTTAAAGGCAAAAATATTATATCTATTTGATATAATATTTTTGGTAATACTTTGCAACATTATCTAGATGCTCCTCCATCGCATTTACACATCCTTCCTCATTCTTCGCCATAATTGCTTCAAGGATTTTATGATGAGAAATACTGGCATCCATAACCACATCCTCGTAGCACATCAGGCGCGACATCAGGTTTGCCTGCATTTTGGACAGCATTGTATAAATCTGAATAAGCAACGGGTTCCCTGTGATTTCAATCAACAGTTCGTGAAATTTTTTATCGACCCAGATGTTTTTCTCCGTCGGCTTCGAATAATCAATCGCATCCGACAGTTCTTTCAATTTCTGACACTGCTCCGGGGTTATCTTATCATATATCAGTTTCAGGCTTCCCATCTCTATTACATGACGGAGTTCAATGAGATACTGCATTGTCGGGTCATCCGAGAAAAAACCCAGCATCTCGAAAACACGTTCCGCGCATTTATTAATAATGAAGGTGCCTTCTCCCTGTCTGATCTCTACAACGCCATATGCGTTCAGTATACGCATTCCTTCCCGAAGTGAAGACCGGCCAACGCCAAGTGTCTTTGACATCTCCGTCTCATTCGGAAGCTTATCCCCTTCTTTCAGTTCTCCGGTACGAATCGCGTCTCTGATCGCGTTGACAACCTGGGTTGTTGCAGAAACATGTTCTATTCTATACTCTCTCAATTAAACAACCTCTCTTCTCCTTCTCATAATTTGATTATATATTTTTTGACATTTTTGTCAATATTGATTTTATTTTTTGTGCAATATATATACATCTGATGATCGGATTTGTGTATTTTTTACATATGCTTTTCACATTTCACATCTAAAATATCGTTTTTCACAGTAAAAAGAACGGTACAGCCATGCTAAATATGCCATACCGTTCCCATTTTTATTTCTATCCTTCCATCTGACGCCCCAGAAAACCTGCTGCTGTTGAAGCCAGCCGGACTTCTCCATCGGAAAATTTTGCCCTCGGCTCCCGGCTCATGATAATGACCGCCCCAATGGCGTCTCCCGCACAGATAATTGGGGCCACAACCTGGGCAGTGACACCCTCCACGTCCTCCACTGCCACCGGCGTGTATGCCCTGTCATCTTTTTCCGGCCTGCACCGTCATCCGCTCCTGGATCACGTTCTCAAGCTGCTTGCTGATGGGCTTCTGCAAAAGTTCTTTTCTTGCCCCGCCCGCGGCAGCAATCACCTGATCGCGATCTGTGATGCAGATCATGAGCCCCGTGGACTGGGCCATGGCGTCCGCATACTGGGCAGCAAAGGCATTCAGCTCCATCATCGGCGAGTATTTCTTAAGAATGATTTCCCCTTCGCGGTCGGTAAATATTTCCAGAGGTGTGCCTTTCCTCAGCCGGAGCGTCCGTCTTATCTCCTTCGGAATCACCACACGCCCCAGGTCGTCTGCTTGTGTCAATCAGGTGCAAAAAATTTTTGTGAAGTCCCAAAAAGCATTGAAAACACGAGTCTTTTCAGCATTTTGGACTTTCAAAAGTGCAAGCTAATCGACCAATAGATTGTGTTATTTTAGGACAAAAATCGACCGTTTCCTTCAAAAATTCGGGGCTGTTGCAGAAGTAGGTTAATAATCTACGAAGCAGCAGCTCCCTTTTTTTCCAAAAACAGAAAACGGGTCCCAAAGGACCCGCATCTGTGGTATAATTAAGTATGTCGAGTACAAAAAAATACCATAAGAATTATACCGAATTTCAAGATACTTATCAACTGGTTCTTCCATTAAATTTGGAAGGATTGATTCCGGAAGATGAATCGGTTCGTCTGCTAAGCCACATATTGGAGGAATTAGACTATCACAGTCTTTATCAGGCGTACTCCCGCGAAGGGAGAAATCCCGCAGTCGAACCCAGTTTCATGTTTAAGATCCTGGTATACGCTTACTCACAGGGAATCTATTCCAGCAGAAAGATCGAGCAGGCATGCCGGCGCGATATCAACTTCATGTGGCTCTTAGCCGGCAGCAAAGCCCCCGATCACTGCACAATAGCCCGATTCCGCACCCAGTTTCTGAAAGAAGCTTGCGAGGATCTCTTTGGCCAGCTGGCCCGAATCCTGTTGGAATCCAGAGAAGTCAGCGGTAAAAACCTGTTCGTGGACGGAACAAAGATCGAATCCAGAGCCAACAAATATACCTTTGTCTGGAGGAAGACAGTGGGGAAGCACGAAGTCAGAATGCAGAACCAGCTGAGCGGACGCATGACGGAGATCAATGAGGAACACATCGAAAACCTTGCGTTCTCACCGGAAACAGCAGCACAGCGTCTGGAAGAAAAGATGCAGTCACAGGGAATCTCCGGTACACGGGCGCGGAAAGCGAAAGAGCCGGATCCAAAAAGACCAGGAATACCTCAAAAACTGCCTGGAACGCCAGAAACGCTACGATACCCATAAGAAAAACTTTAAGGGACGGAACAGTTATTCCAAGACCAATCCGGATGCCACCTTCATGCACATGAAAGATGACCACATGAGGAATGCCCAGCTCAAACCGGGCTATAACATCCAGATCGGAGTAGACAGCGAATACATCGTGGGAGTAGGCGTGTTCCCTGACCGGAATGACACGAATACCCTGATTCCGTTCGTGAGCCATATGGAAGAAGTGCTGCGGCATAAATATGAGAGTGTTACCGCGGATGCCGGATATGAAAATGAGGAGAATTATCTCTGGCTGGAAAAGGAAGGGAATACAGCATATATCAAGCCATTGACCTATGAGAAATGGAAAAAACGCAGTTTCCGGAAAGAGATTGACCACCGTGAAAATATGACTTATCTGGAAGAAGCAGACTGCTATGTCTGTGATCATGGACGTATTCTGTGGAACGTAGGAAAGAGGAAAAAGACGAGCGTGACGGGATATGAGTCCTGCCAGGATATTTATCGCTGCGAGGACTGTACCGGCTGTCCCCATTTTGGGGGTAAATGTACCAGATCCCGAAAAGGGAAGCAGATGTATGTGTCGAAAGTGCTGATTGCAAAGCGGGAAGTGTCCCTGAAAAACATCATGAGCAGGGACGGGATCCGTTACCGGATGAACCGCTTGATTCAGGTAGAGGGAGCATTTGGAGTGCTGAAACATGACTACGGATTCGACCGATTTCTGACCTGCGGGAAAATCAATGTAAAAATCGAGTTTCTTTTGCTGTGTATGGGCTACAACATCAACAAGCTGCACGCAAAGATTCAGGGGAACCGGCTGCAAAGTCATCTCCATGAAACGAAAACAGCATAAGAAAACGGAGGAAAAACAGACCGTTTATTAAAGTATGCCAAAACCCCGGCCGAGATATCCACAAGTGATATCTGAGCCGGGGTTTCTGAGCTAAAAACGAAGGAGCGTTGCTCCTGACCCAAAATTATTCTGATTTCAGGTCATTGTGCAACACTCCCCCCTGTTTTGCTCATTATCTCTTCCCTATGACAGATCAATGATATTCCGGCATCCAGTCTTTGTGTGCTTCAAACAGATCATCACACATGCTGACGATATCATCCATAGATAACTCAGCTGCCACATGAGGATCCAGCATAACTGCCTGGTAAACGGCTTCCTTTTTCTTTGTTCTTGCTGCTTCAATAGCCATCAGCTGTACATTAATATTAGTACGATTCAATGCTGCCAGCTGCTCTGGAAGTTCTCCTACATAAACAGGAGCGATTCCGGAAGCATCCGTGATACAAGGTACCTCTACACAGGCATTGGAAGGCAGATTCGGGATCAGACCGTGGTTGATCACATTTCCGCCGAATTTAAACGGCTTGTTATTGACGATAGAGTTAATGATCTTTGCTGCATATTCTCTGGACTCTTCATGTGTCAGATCCGGTGAATTGATCAGATCTTCTCGCATCTTTGCCCACTCTTCAATGTTGCGAATACATCTTCTTGGATACTCGTCTAACGGGATATTAAAACGTTCGATCAGCTCCGGATACTTATCCTTGATAAAGTATGGCATATACTCTGCATTATGCTCGCTGGACTCTGTTACATAATAGCCGAAGCGATGCATGATCTCATGACGGACCTTATCATTTTCCGGATAACCTTGTTCTTTAGAACGGCGTTTTACTTCCGGATAAAGGTCTACTCCGTCTTTGGATACTTCCAGCAGCCATGCCATATGGTTGATACCTGCTATCTTCCACTGGACTCTGGAATCATATTCCATTCCCAGTCCTGCAAACAGCTTTGGAACTGCCACCTGTACACTATGACACAGTCCTACAAACTGGATATTGCAATAACGTTCCATATAGCCGCTTAACATACCCATAGGATTGGAATAGTTAAGGAATACTGCATTCGGGCAGTATTTTTCAGCCATCTTTCCAAACATTTCCATTACAGGAATGGTGCGCAGTGCACGGAACACACCACCTACGCCTAAGGTATCTGCAATGGTCTGTCTTAAACCGTATTTTTTCGGGATCTCAAAATCAGAGATCGTACAAGGATCATATCCGCCAACCTGGATGGCACAGATCAGGAAATTTGCACCAGTGAGTGCCTGTGGGAGTTCTTCAACTCCCACATATTTTTCCATTTTCACACTCTTTCCATAGTGGGCGCAGATCGCATGGAGCATCAGATAACTGTCTTCTAGTCTCTGAGCATCAATATCATACAGCGCAAATGTCAGGTTTTCTAACTCTGGGTGAATAATACAATCACCAAGGACATTTCTTACAAATACAGAACTTCCAGCTCCCAGAAATGTAATTTTAATGGCCATAATCTGAACCTGCTCCTCTCAAAATCCTCACTAAATATCGTTTTACTGTTCCTCTAATACTTCTGTCATACGCTCCTGGCAGTTAGCTGCAACTTCTTCTGCTGTTGCGGAGTTATTTACTGCAAGTGGATCCATTTCTTCGTTGAATACTTCATTTAACTGCTGGAATGATACAGAAGTTTCATCTGCTGCCATCTTCGGATCAATAGTTCCAACGATGTCATTTAAGATCTTCATCTCATCTTTAAATTCCTTATACTCTACTCCACCTTCCAGGAGCTTGGTTCTTACAGGAATGAAAGAACCGGTCTCACAGAATTTCTTCATGTTTTCTTCATTAGTGATGTAATCAACTACGATAGCTGCTGCCTTTGGATACTTGGTATCCGCATATGCGAATACAGCATTTCCACCCATATCAGAACTTGTCTTTCCATTTCTGATTGGCATATAGGTCATACCCCATTTGTCACCCATATTTTCCTGCATGTAAGAGCAATGCCAGCTTCCAGAGAAGGTGAATGCGATCTGCTCAGCTACAAACAGAGAGTTGGTTGTAGGTGCACCAGAGAACGCGGTATTAGCAACCAGGTCTTCTTTTCTCCAGTCTTCATACAGCTTGATTGCCTCTAATACTTCTGGGCTGTCCATAGTAACTGCATCCTGTGCTTCGTTTAATACAGAGCCGCCGTTCATATATAAGAATGGCAGATAGCGGTATCCACTATTGTTCTCCCAAATTCCGCCAAATGCATATGGAAGATTGTATTTTTCCTTTAAAGTTCTTGCAATATCAGTCAGTTCTTCCCAGGTATATCCGTCTTCAACGCTGGTTGGGATACGGATTCCTGCTTCTTCAAACATTCTCTTGTTGTAGAACATTGCCATTGTATCGGTGTGATGCGGCATTGCTACTAACTTTCCATCATACTGGCAAGCTGACAGAAATGCAGGTGAAATACCGTCCAAGCTTTCCTTGGAAATGTATGGAGATAAGTCTAACATAACATCTGCCTTTTTGAACTTACCAAGACGCTGATAGGTATAACGGATAACATCCGGCCAGTCATTACCAGCGATTCGGGTATCCAGCATATCTCTGAAGTCTGAGGATGGATAGGTCTGAGGAATGATCTTGATCTCAGGATGATCCTTCTGCAGATTTGCAAGCAGCTCGTCCCATGCTTCCTTATCAGATGTGGAACCTTCCCAGTATGCAACTTCGATCTCTGCACCATCTTCTGCCACCAGTTCTTCTGTTGCTGCAGCTGCTTCTTCCTTCTTTTCCCCGTTTGCTTCGGAAGCTGCCGCTTCTGCCTTTGTCTCTGCCGGTGCTGCTGTTGTCTGGGTGCTTCCACCGCCACCGCAGGCTGTCAGACCACTCATCATAGCTGCTGCCATAACAATTGACATGGACCTCATTAATTTGCTTTTACTCATAAAACCTTCCTCCTTAAAATAATATTCTTAAATAGTTTTTATGATTGTTTTTCCTGTTTTTGGCCACTTATTATCCCTTGATTCCGCTGGATGCAACCCCCTGTACAAATTGCTTCTGGAAAATAAGGAATACGGTCAGAACAGGTATAACCGAAATAAGGGATGCTGCCATCATATCATTCCAGTTTACATACTGTGCACCGTTTAAGTTGGAAAGACCTAACTGTACGGTATAAAACTTCTCACTGGAAAGCATGATCAACGGCCACTGGAGATCATTCCATCTCCACATAACTGTAAAGATGACCAGTACACTAATTAACGGCTTTACATTTGGAAGAATGATCTTCGTGAAAATAGTAAATTCACTTGCACCATCAATTCTTCCTGCCTCTAACAGTCCATCCGGGATATCGCTGATAAACTGTCTGGATAAAAACAGACCAAGTGCTTCTGCACAAGGCGGGATGATAACACCCCAAAGTGTATTTCTGATGCCCAGTTTAGATGCAATAACGAAAACCGGGATCATGGTAACCTGTAACGGAATCATCAGAGTGCTTAATACAATCATAAAGAAAAATTCTTTTCCCTTAAATTTATACTTTGCAAAAGCAAATCCCGCTAACAGGTTAATGCATACAGTGATCAATGTTGAAAGAGTTGTTACAATAAAGCTGTTTCTGAAATACAGCCCAAACGGTGCTCTGGATAAAGCAGTTGCAAAGTTGCTCCAGATAAATTCACCTGGCCACAGCTTCGGCGGAAAAGCAAAGATCTCATCGATTGGCTTTACGGCAGTTACAAACATCCAATAGAAAGGGAACAATGCGATCAATGCTGCAGCCAACATAAACAGAAAGATCACCGTTTTTAACAGAAAATATTTTCTTTTATCCATTCCCATACGGTCTGAACCATTCATCTGTTAATCCTCCTTCTCTATCTTGAATCGGATGATGGTAAGTGCTGCCATAAATACAAACAGTACAATACCACCAGCTGCTGCACGTCCGTAGTAATTCTTGTTAAATGCCTGCTCGTAAACATACATAACGATGGTCTTGGTAGCATTTAACGGTCCACCCTGTGTCATGGTGTATACAAGGTCGAAAGAACGGAACGCATTGATCATACATGTGATCATAACAAACATATGTGTATTCTTTAACAGTGGAAGTGTTATATATCTGAATTTCTGAAATGTACTTGCTCCATCAATAGTAGCCGCTTCCATCAGCTCAGTTGGGATGCTCTGAAGTCCTGCCAGATAAATAACCATATTGTAGCCGGCTTTCTGCCACATCGTTGCTGTAACTAACATCAGCATTGCAAATTTTGGATCGTTATTCCACTGGATCGCCTTTGCACCTACAGAAGTAAGCAGGTAATTGATCAGGCCCAGCTGATCCTGGAAGATCCAGGTAAATACAGTACCTACTACAACGGTAGATACCACTGCCGGTGCATAAACTGCTGACCTGATAAAACCTCTTAACGGAATCTTGCTGTTTAACATAACAGCTAAGAACAGAGCCAGCGCCATCAAAAGAGGGACTGTTGCTACTGCATAGTAAAAAGTGTTAAAAATGGACTTTAAAAATACTTTATCCTGGAATATGTAAATATAGTTGGCAAGACCGATGAATTTCGGTTTTCCCATTCCATTCCATTTTACAGTTCCATAGTAAAATGACATAAAAATGGGAATGATCATAAATACAAGAAACAAAATCATATTCGGCAAAATATAAAGATAAGGAACTACTTTAATATTCCGCCAGAACGGTATTTTGTTTTTCTGTGTTTTTTCGTTCATAAACTGTTTCTCCCTTTTTAGTTATCCACACACTCAAATACATACATCTGAGAAGTAAAATCTCCTGCATCTGTACCGGAATTTTTCTTGGTAACGCTGTCCTTTCTTGCAGAAGAACCTGTAAATTCCATATCCAGAAGCAGTCCCATGTTCATCAGTTCATCGCCATAATAGGTTCTGTCATTTCTGCTGCAATAGTATCGTTTATCTGGATCAAGTCCTGTAAGCGGAAGTTTTTTAAGCTTTGGATTTGGAGTTGCCTTTACTTTATAATAAACTGCAACTGCCTGTTTCTTATCTGGGGATACACACATCCAGGCTGCATTTCCATCACCTTCAAAAGGATCTTCCAGACGATAGAAAGTTCCAAACTGGATCAGCTTTCTGTATTTCTTAAAGAATTCAATCTGTTTTTTTACTTTCTCCTGCTCTTCTTCCGTCATTGCATTTGGATCAAGTTCATAACCGAATGCACCAAAGTAAGCTACATGAGCTCTGAAATCCACATCTGTCATACGTTTCACCTGATGATTAGGGATCGCTGATACATGTGCTCCCATAGAAGCAACCGGATAAACCATGCTGGTTCCATACTGGATCTTAATACGCTCTACCGCATCTGTATCGTCGCTTGCCCAACACTGTGGTGCATAGTAAAGCATACCTGCATCAAACCTTGCTCCGCCACTGGCACAGGATTCAAATAAGATATCAGGGAACTCTGCGATCAGGCGCTCATACAGGCTGTAAACGCCTAAAATATAGCGATGGAAGAATTCTCCCTGCTGTGAAGCCTCCAAAGAAGCGCTGTAAGCTTCTGTGATATTTCGGTTCATATCCCATTTTACATAGGAGATACGAGAATTCTTTAATACCTTTTCCATCATCTGGTAAATGTGATCTACCACTTCCGGATTGGAGAAATCCAGTACGTACTGTTTTCTTCCGTGAGACATCCTTCTTCCTGGTGTATGGATAGCCCATTCAGGATGCTCTTCATAAAGACGGCTTACTTTGTTTACCATCTCCGGCTCAAACCAAAGACCAAATTTTAAGCCCATTGCTTCTATTTTCTTTGATAATCCCTCTACGCCTTCCGGAAGCTTATCCAGATCACTGTACCAATCTCCAAGAGAACTTCCTGAGTCATCTCTCTTGCCAAACCAGCCGTCATCCAGTACAAAAAGTTCAACTCCCAGATTCTTCGCTTTCTCAGCGATCTTTAAGATCATTTCTTCATTAAACTTAAAGAAAGTAGCTTCCCAGTTATTTAAAAGCACCGGACGTTCTTTTTCTCTCCAGCTTCCCCTAACCAGTCTCTTGTTAAACAGCTGGTGGAAATTCTGGCTCATGCCATTTAAGCCATCCGCACTGTATACCATAACAGCTTCTGGTGTCTGGAACTCTCCATTTGGCTGTAAATGCCAGGTAAATTCAAACGGATTAATACCCAGTAAAACTCTTGATGTTTCATATCTGTTTACTTCTACCTGTGCCAGGAAATTGCCGCTGTAGATCAGGCAAAAGCCGTAAACATCACCATTCTCCTCTGTTGCTTCCGGACGTTTCAATGCGATAAATGGATTGTGATCTGTACTGCTGGCACCTCTGGCACTGGAAATAGACTGTGTACCGGTAGTCAGTTTTCTAACTTTTTTATGACGTTCTCTTGCCCACGCACCGTCTAAGTGAACCATTTCAAAATTGCTGTCATAAAGATCCACTGACATAGACATGGCTCTTAACAGATCCAGATTTTGATCTCCATTATTTACAAAACGAACGTTACGGCAAACTGCATCATAATCTTCGTAAATAGTATATGATAAAATCATCTGGGCTGAAAGAAGTGCATCTTCTAACAGGATCTCTACTGTTACTGCATCATCCTCTGCTTCTGTGTAAGTGGCTGGAAGACCTTTCAGTTTTTTCTTTCCTTTGTAGATTTCATGGTTCTTATAAACAAAGTCTGTAATCCGGCTGCCATTTTCCTGTTTGATCTGGTATGCCGGCTCTCTGAAATCTGTCGTACCATAGGAAGGATATTCCTGACGGATGGTATCCAGGGTAAAGAGAAAATCATCTTCATACACATACGCTGTGTGGCTCTGTGTACGCATCTGGATGAAATGCTGGAATGAATCCCTGTGTGTCAAACGCTTTCCAAAATACAAATGACCTAACTGTCCATTTTCCAGGATACAGAAAATATAACTGATCCTCTCATTTTGAAGATGGAACTCCTTTGTTGCTTCGTTAAAAAGAATCTTTGCCATACATCCGCCTCACTTTTCTAATTTTATTAAACATGAACGCGCGTTTATGTTTGTTTTAAAAAAATAGCGTTCCGCTATTTTTTATGCTGTCGTACCTTTGATCAGCTTTGCCGGGCATTTCAGGTTTCTCTTTGCCGATATCCCCACTACAGAGCGCAATGCTGCTTTTGCAATATCATGCAGAGAAATCTCTATGGAAGTTAAATTGTATCCTATTTCTGTGTAAGAGGCACTGTAGTCACAGCCTATAATACTGATATCTTCAGGTACCCTTAATCCTCTGGCCTGTGCTGCTCTGATGGCAGATATTGCCATTACATCGTTAGCAGCATAGATAGCAGTTGCTTTCGTTGTATCCAAAATCTTTTCAACTGCACTATAGGCTTTCCTGCTGTTAAAATCACATGCTTCTATAATCAGATCTTCTTCCTTAAATCCTGCTTCCGTCATAGCTTTTTTATAGCCAATAATACGGTCTCTGCTGGACAACCGGTCATCACCACAAAGATGTGCAACGCAGGTATGACCTTTGTCTAAGAGATATCTGGTAGCCATATATCCGGCATCTCTATTCTGACTGCATATAGAGCTTACATTTTCTGCCCGAAGCATATTTTCATCCGGATCTACCACTACCATATTAAAACCCTCTTTGATCAGTCGGTTCACTTCCTCCATTTCATATTCAAATCCTACAAAGATCCCTCCGCTGATGGAACGATTGCGATACATACTTTCCACCTTGGACAGTTCTTCTATCTCCGATACCACAAATGTTGAAATCGTATAATCATATTCCTTTGCCTGTGTGATCAGCTCACCGATCATACGAAGGAAATAAGAAGACATGGCGCCTCTCCATCTTGTCTTTGCTGCATCACAGTTGGAAATGCATAAAACAATTTCCCGGTTTGCTTTTCCGGCAAGAACCTGTGCAAAGGTATTAGGCTGATACCCGTATTTCTTGATCACATTCATCACCTTGATCCGGGTTTCTTCCGGTACATTGGGGTAATGGTTAATCACTCTGGAAACTGTACTCCTGGAGACATTTGCCAATTTTGCAATCTCTTCACTTGTTATATTCATATAGTCACCTTTGTAAACGCGTGTTTATTATGTATATACTGTAACACGTTTCTTTCCTTTTGTCTAGTGGTTTTCGTGTTTTTGTATAATTTTCTTTTCTAATTTATGTGCATTTTGTTATATTTTTGTCAGTTATGGTCGTTTTTTGCATTTTAACTGCATTTCCATCCAATTTTTTCGTTTCTTTTCGAAGTATTATAGGTATATTTATCAAAATCATTTACAAATTCCTTTGTGCGTATCTGGATGTTCAAACGAAAATTTCCTTTGTACACAAAAAAGCACCGGCAGACAACTTTCCAATCATCTTCCAGTGCTTTATAAAGTTCTTTATCTTCTGAACAGATTAAGCAAGTTTGCTCTTTGCCAGTTCTGCTAACTTAGCAAAACCTTCTGCATCGTTGATAGCCATATCGGACAGAACCTTACGGTTTAAATCAACCTCAGCCAGCTTTAAGCCGT
>ERZ773149.1274-NODE-1274-length-20946-cov-13.626394_pt1 | contig 20946 bp, 15 predicted proteins | sample MGYA00511081_ERZ773149 | MGnify/ENA primary metagenome ERZ773149 (study PRJEB29015, sample SAMEA2737846) | human gut metagenome | biome: human gut; feature: human-associated habitat; material: faeces | place: China | collected 2012 ...
TGGGCGGCTGGCGGCTGTGGCAGTGTGAGCTGTTCGTGACGCTGGAACCCTGCCCCATGTGCAGCGGCGCCATCATCAACAGCCGCATCAAGCGGGTGGTGTACGGTGCCGCCGACGTCAAGGCGGGCTGCTGCGGCTCGGTGACAGACCTCTTCGCCCAGCCCTTCAACCATCATCCCGTCATCGAGAAGGGACTGCGGGCCGATGAGGCACAGCAGCTTTTGCAGGAATTTTTCGTTTCACTGCGGGCCAGGCGGGCCGCAAAGCCCCGCTGGAAGCCGCCCGTGAATCCCTGAATCTGTGAAAAAAGTGGGAACTGCGTGAAAAAATCACCGGTGACCACTTTATTTTTTCGCCCGATTGTGCTATATTATTCAATGGAAACTTGTCGAAACCACACAAATGCCGCCGGGCGCGCCGCAGAGCCGGCCTAGACCGGAAAAAGTGAGCAGAGCGCAGCTCCGGCGGGGTGGGGGAAGCTGTTTCCTTTCCCGCCGCAGAGGCTTTGACACGAAGAGGCGCTGCGGCCGAAAATAGTGGACAGGAGGGTTTGACTCTTGTACAACGACGAATTTGAGCTGACATTTGACCTTGCAGACGCCGGGCCGAAGACAGAACAGCGCAGGCCGACCCTGCCCGAGCCGGAAGAAGCGGCTGCGGCCGCACCGCCGGTGCAGGAAACGAGGGAAACGCCGGTCAGCGCTGCGCCGGAGAACACACTGGCACCGGAACGCGAGCCGGAACCTGCGGCAGAGCCCCAGAGCACTGCCCCGGCGGCGAAGGACCGCACCGTCCTCATCTCGGGCGGTGACCGGGGCATCGGCGCAGCAGCAGCCCGCGCATTCTACGCGGCGGGCTACCGGGTGGCGGTGTTCTACCACACCAACGCCGAGGCCGCCGCAGCCCTGCAAAAAGAGCTGCCGGGCGTACTGGCCGTCCAGTGTGACGTGGCCAGCCGGGCCAGCTGTGAGCTGGCCTTCCGCGCCGCCGAGCAGGCGCTGGGCCGGGTGGATGTGCTGGTGAGCAACGCGGGCATCGCCCAGCAGAAGCTGTTCACCGACATCACGCCGGAAGAGTGGCAGCGGATGCTGGACGTCAACCTGACCGGTGCGTTCAACCTCTGCCAGCTGGCCCTGCCCGGGATGATACGCCGCAAAGCGGGCCGTATCCTCACCGTGAGCAGCATGTGGGGCCAGACCGGCGGCAGCTGCGAGGTACACTATTCCGCCGCCAAGGCGGGCCTCATCGGCCTGACCAAGGCGCTGGCAAAAGAAGAAGGTCCCAGCGGCATCACCGTGAACTGTGTGGCCCCCGGCGTCATCGACACCGATATGATGGCCTCGTTCACTGCTGAGGACAAAGCGGCGCTGGCCGAAGAGACCCCTGTGGGCCGTCTCGGCACCGCCGAAGAGGTGGCAAAGCTTCTGCTGTACCTCGCCGGAGAAGACGCCGGCTACATCACCGGCCAGGTGTTCGGCGTCAACGGAGGTCTTGTGATTTAAGAAGCTGTTTTCACAGCCATGGCACACCGTCTGGCCATGAAAACAACTTCTATGCAGCAAGACCGAAACTATGAGACAAGTTCACTTGCGGGGCGCTTCCCCCGCAGTGAGAAGGAGAGAGCGAAATGGGCATGACTTTGAAGGAACTGTTGACGAAAGGCGAAGGCACCCTGTCGGCACAGGAGGCCAAAACTTTGGCTGCACAGTGCAGGATGGATGTGGAAACGCTCTATACGCTCCTTGAAGAGCGCGGCATCAAGATCATCGAGGATGAGGCCGACGCCGATGTGAATCTGGACGTGGACAGCATCATCGCCGAGGTGGAAAACGCCGAGAACAACAGCGACGAGCTGGGTCTGGGCGGCGAGGACGAGGAAGAAGCCGCCGAGGAGAACCCCGCCGACCTGAAGGCTGCGATGGATGAGCTGCTGGACGACCCCGTCAAGAACTACCTCAAGCAGATCGGCCAGATCCCTCTGCTGAGCGCGGAGCAGGAAGTTGACCTGAGCAAGCGCATCCACGCCGGCGCCGAGGCTGCCCATATCCTGCAGGCCGACCGCCAGAAGTACGGTGCGCCCGAGTACATCAAGAAGAACAGCGCCCGCTTCTCGTTCGAGGAAGACGAGAACAGCCGCAGCTACACCGAGGACATCGACGAAGAGGGCAGCGAGAAGCCCAGCGTGGACGCCGAGGAAAAGGCCGCTGAGGAAGAGGCCATGGAGGCTGTGGAGAACGGCCCCCTGACCGAGGAGCGCCGTCAGGAGCTGCTGAAGACCCGCCGCGACGGCCTGAACGCCCGCCGCAGCCTGAGCGAAGCGAACCTCCGTCTGGTGGTCTCCATCGCCAAGAAGCACGTGGGCCACAATCTGGCCTTCCTCGACCTCATCCAGGAGGGCAACATCGGCCTCATCAAGGCGGCTGAGAAGTTCGACTGCGACCGCGGCTTCCGCTTCTCCACCTACGCCACCTGGTGGATCCGTCAGGCCATCACCCGCGCCATCGCCGACCAGGCCCGCACCATCCGCATCCCGGTGCACATGGTCGAGACCATCAACCGGATGCGTCAGGCCACCAACCAGCTGGTCTACCAGAACGGCCACGAGCCCACCCCGGAAGAGCTGGCAAAGGCCATGGACATGAGCGTGGAGCGTGTGCGTGAGATCCAGCGGATGGCACAGGAGCCCGCCAGTCTGGAAAGCCCCGTGGGCGAGGAAGAGGATTCCTCTCTGGGCGATTTCGTCGCCGACGAGAACGCCGAGGCTCCCGGCAAGGCTGCTGACCGCGCCATGGTGGCCCAGCAGATCAATCAGGCCCTCAAGAGCCTGACCCCCCGTGAGGAAAAGGTCATCCGCCTGCGCTTTGGTCTGGACGATGGCCGCCCCCGCACGCTGGAGGAGGTGGGCCGCGACTTCGGTGTCACCCGTGAGCGTGTCCGCCAGATCGAGGCCAAGGCCATCCGCAAGCTGCACAGCCGCAAGTGCCTGGCCCTGCTGAACGGCCTGATCGAGTGATCCTGAACTTACCGCTATGAGAAAGAGCCCCTGCCGGTCTATTTCCGGCGGGGGCTCTTTTGGTGGTGTACAGGTCAGCAGCTGCGCAGCAGAAAGGCCATATAGAGTGGAAGGGTCAGGAGCGGCCCGGTTTTCCCGATATTATAGTCCCCGAGCTTGATCGCATGGGATACATGATATTTTTCAGGGTGGTTGAGGATCGTCTTTGTGCTTTTGACATTTCCGGAGCGGGCCTTTACCTCTACAAGGGTGCATTCCCCCTGATAGCGGATCACAAAATCCACCTCAAGGCCGGAATCCTTGTGGAAATAGTAGAGCTTGCGCCCCATCTTGGTGAAGATATCGGCGATCAGGTTTTCAAAGATAGCGCCTTTGTAGCCATAGAGGTCGCCTTGCAGGATGTCAAATTGCGTTCCGTCCTCCAGCATGCTGACGAACAGGCCGGTGTCGCACATATAGACCTTAAAGGTATCCTCTTCCGCATTCCCATCCAGAGGCAGCTCGGTAATGGACAGATTGTGGCACCGTGTGATGATGCCGGCATCCTCGATCCATTGCAGGCTTCCGGCATATTTTGCGGAGGTGGAGCCTTTTTTTACAACGGAATACTGGAATTTTTTGTTTTCCTTGGCAAGCTGGCGGGGAATGGACTGGAAACACTCCTTGATGCGGGATTTATCCTTTTTCTCTGCGTACTTTACCATGTCATCCTCATAGGAGCGAACGATGTCCCGCTGGATACGCAGGACCTCATCCATCTGCCTGCTGGTCACAAAGGTCTGGACAGCATCCGGCATTCCTCCCACAACGGTATATTGGAGCAAAAGCTGCCGCATCCGGTTGTGCAGCGCTTCCGGCACAGGGGAGCCGGAGTCCAGAGACCTTTGCAGCAGCGCAATGACAGGTTCGGTGATATCATTGGCCCATAAGAATTCTTCAAAATCCAGTGGGTACATTTCAAGAACCGTCTCCGATCCGACAGGAACGGATCTTGGTTCTTTGCCGTAGCCCTTTACGCCCAACAGGGAGCCGGTGCCGATCACGTCATAGCGGCCGTCGATGCGGAAAAATTTCAGGGCCGTCCGGGCTTCCGGGCAATCCTGGATCTCGTCCAGGATCAGGATCGTCTGACCAGGCTCAAAAACGGCATCCTTGCCAAGAAGGGCAGAGAGCATCATCACGATGTTGTCGATCTCCAGAGAACCGGAAAAGACAGAAGCATAATCCGGATTCTCGAAGAAGTTGAGGTACACTGTGTGTTTGTAATTCTTTCTGGCAAATTCCAATACAGAAAAGGTCTTGCCGCACTGACGGCAGCCCTTGATGATAAGCGGCTTCCGGCCGGGCGTGTTTTTCCATGCAAGCAGTTGGTCTGTGATCTTTCGCCTTAACATACCGTTTCACTCTCCCGAAAATAAATGATCCTGCATCTATTATAAAAGATAAAGATAACTTTTTCAAGGGACTTCTTTGTGAGGATTGCAACTTTTTTAAGCGACTTTTTAGCAGAAGAAACAACTTTTTCAAATGACTTCTGCGCGGGAAAGTGGATCTGCCGCAGCGCGGTTATAATTCCTCTGCCCGCCCCATATATTCTTTTCAGAACAAAACGGGTGGGAGGGAACGGCATGTTTGTGGTAACGCTGAACAAGACGAGCTTGAAAAAGGTGGGGGCCGGTGCGCTCTGCTGTGCGCTGGTGATCTTCAGCGCCTTTCTGGGGCGGTACATCAGCACCCGCACGGTGGCGGCAGCGGCCGGGGTGAACCGGATCGAGAGCGCACAGGACATCCAGACTTGGTTCACGGGCTACGGGCTGGATGTGGACGGCACGTCCATCACGGCGGATAAGGTCAAGATCCCCCGCAAGTGGGACGACAGCTTTTCGGCCTTCAACGGGGTGGTGCAGCAAAGCGGGATGGATCTTACCCGCTACAAAGGGAAAACCGTGGAAAAGTGGACCGCCCTGATCCCGGCGGCCAGCAGCGGAGAGACCAGCCGCTACGGCGTGCTGCTGGTCTACCGCAAAAAGGCTGTGGGGGCCTACCTGCTGGAAAAGCCGTCGGGCACGGTGATCGGCCTGAAGGATGCCCAGACCGCAATGGCGCAGGCTGAGCAGCAGGATGCCCAGCAGGTGTCCGGTGAGGATTACAGCGGCGACTGGGGAGAGCGCCATGATGAGGAGCTGGGCGCGGCCGGGCAGAGCCAGCAGACCAGCGGGGAGCCGGACTCCGTGGTGCCCGAGGAGGCGCAGTACACCGACCTGCCCCTGGATGCCGAGGGGTACCCTGTCGAATGAATCCGGTGGAAAAATGGGGGCAAAACTTCTGTTCAATAGCACCAAAATTTTTGACCAAAAATCAGCAATATGAAATGATGAAAAAATAACGAAGCGGGTTTATAATAATAGTAGCATCCCGCAGCAAAATCGGCTGCGTCCGGAGTGGCAGGACCGTCCGGATCTGAAACGGGATGAAGTAAGGAGAAAATGATCATGAAGGAATTCCAGTATACTGTTAAGGATGCATGCGGCATCCACGCTCGTCCGGCCGGTCTGCTCGTGAAGGTGGCCAAGGGCTTTGCCAGCACCGCTACCCTGGAAAAGGACGGCAAGAGCTGCGACCTGCGCAAGCTGATGGCTCTGATGGGCATGGGTGTCAAGCAGGGTGACACCGTGACCGTGAAGGTGGAGGGCGACGATGAGGCCGCCGCTGCCGAGGCCATTCAGAAGTTCCTGACCGAGAACGTCTGATCTTTGAATCTGCGGACAAAAGCCCTTGCGGGAGACCCTGCGGGGGCTTTTTCGCACTAAATTCTCAACAAAGGAGAGAGAACGATGCAGGTAGGAACCGGTAAAAGCATTCTGAACGGCATTGCCATCGGCAAACTGAAGATCTACAAGAAAAAAGATACCGTGATCTCCACCGCTCAGGTCGCGGACACGGCGGCAGAGGAAGCCCGCTTTGAAGAGGCCCGGGCCAAGGCCATTGACCAGCAGACTGCCCTGTATGAAAAGGCACTGGCCGAGGCAGGCGAGGACATTGCCGAGGTGTTCAACATCCATGCCATGATGCTGGATGACGATGACTTTGTGGATGCCATCAAGGAGATCATCAACGGCCAGCACATGTGTGCGGAGTATGCCGTCAAGAAAGCGGGCGACAACCAGGCCGCCGTGTTTGCCGCCATGGACGACCCCTATTTACAGGCCCGCAGCGCCGATGTCATCGACATTGCCCAGGCCATGCTGGACATCCTGCAGGGCGTGGACAATGCCACCCTGCAGGGCACTGAGCCCAGCATCCTGGTGGCAGAAGATCTGGCACCCTCGGAGACGGTGCGGATGGACAAGAGCCTGCTGCTGGGCTTCATCACCCGGGAGGGCAGCTCCAACAGCCACACCGCCATCCTCGCCCGCAGCATGAACATCCCCGCCCTTATCCAGTGCAAGGACATCCAGGACGACTGGGACGGCAAGATGGCGGTCGTGGACGGCTACAACGCCTGTGTCTACGTTGACCCCACCCCTGACCTGCTTAAGAGCCTGAAAAAGCGCCAGCAGGAAGACCAGAAAAAGCAGGCCCTGCTGCAGGAGCTGAAGGGCAAGCCCAACACCACCCTCGACGGCAAGACCATCAACGTCTTTGCCAACATCGGCGGCATGGGCGACGTGGGCGCTGTGCAGCAGAACGACGCCGGCGGCGTCGGCCTCTTCCGCACCGAGTTCGTCTACCTCAACTGCAAGGACTTCCCGACGGAGGACTACCAGTTCGAGGCATACAAGCAGGTGCTCGAGAGTCTTGCACCCCGCAAGGTGGTCGTCCGCACCTGCGACATCGGCGCAGACAAGACCGTGGACTACATGAAGCTCGACCACGAGGATAACCCCGCGCTGGGCTACCGCGCCATCCGCATCTGCCTGACCCGGAAGGACTTCTTCAAGACCCAGCTGCGCGCTCTGCTCCGCGCTTCCGCTTACGGCAATATGAGCATCATGTTCCCCATGATCACCAGCCTGCGAGAGCTGCAGGACGCCAAGGCCGTGCTGGACGAGTGCCGCGCGGAACTGCGGGCTGAGGGCAAGAAGTTCGACGAGAAGATGGAGGTCGGCACCATGATCGAGACGCCCGCCGCTGTCCTCATCGCCGACGAGCTGGCCGAGGAGTGCGACTTCTTCTCCATCGGCACCAACGATTTGACCCAGTACACCTGCGCTCTGGACCGCCAGAACGCAAAGCTGGAGCCCTTCTTCAACCCGCACCACCCCGCTGTGCTCCGGGCCATCAAGATGACCATCGACGCGGGCCACCGCCACGGCATCTGGGTGGGCATCTGCGGCGAGCTGGGCGCAGACACCGCCCTTACCGAGACGTTCCTGCGGATGGGCGTGGACGAGCTGTCCATGAACGCCAAGAGCGTGCTGCCCGTGCGCAAGATCATCCGCAGCATCGACTTGAGCAAGCCTTCCGATAAGTAAGGCCCTTTGCGCTGAAAACGCCGCCCCCGGCAGGGAACTTCCCCGCCGGGGGCTTTGCATACCCGAAAAATTTTACCGAAATACTTCAAAACCATAAAGTGCAGTGCTATACTGGTAACATCGAAATACCTGCTGAGAGGGAATTTTATGACACAACTGCTCATCCGCCTGTTCGTCCGGCACCCGGACGATACCAAGAACGCCGCCGTCCGCACGGCCTACGGCAATCTGGCCAGCCTCGTGGGCATGGCCTGCAATCTCCTGCTCTGTCTGGGCAAGCTGGCGGCGGGGACGCTGTTCGGCTCCATCGCCATCATGGCCGATGCCCTGAACAACCTTTCGGACGCCTCGTCCAACGTGGTGAGCCTCGTGGGCTTCCGGCTGGCGGCCAAAGGCCCGGACGAAAAGCACCCCTACGGCCACGCCCGGTATGAGTATCTGGCGGGCCTTGTGGTCTGCGTCACCATCCTCGCCATCGGCCTGTCCCTGCTGAAAGAATCTGCGCTCAAGGTGCTCCACCCAACGGCAGTGGTGTTCAGCTGGCTCAGTGTGGGGGTGCTGGCGGCGTCCATCGGCGTCAAGCTCTGGATGAGCCGCTTCAACAAGACCATCGGCCAGCGCATCAACTCCGAGACTCTGATGGCCACCGCCGCCGACAGCCGGAACGACGTGCTGACCACCAGCGCCGTGCTCCTGTCCACCGTCCTCTCTCACCTGACGGGCTGGGACGTGCTGGACGGCCTCATGGGCGTGGCCGTGGCGGCGTTCATCCTCTGGTCGGGCTGGGGGCTTATGATGGACACCCTCAGCCCCCTGCTGGGCGAGAGCCCCTCGCCGGAGCTGGTGGAGCACATCGAGCACACCGTCATGAGCTACCCGGGGGTGCTGGGCGTCCACGATCTGATGGTCCACGACTACGGCCCGGGGCATCAGTTCGCCTCGCTCCACATCGAGTTCCCCGCCGAAGCCGACCCGCTGGAAGCCCACGACATCATCGACAACATCGAGCGGGATTTTCTGAAAAAAGACCACTTACAGGTCACCATCCACTACGACCCCATCGTGACGTCGGACGCCGCCGTAGGCATCCTGCGGAGCCGCTTGATGGAAAAAGCCCGTCAGATGGACCCTCGTCTGTCCATCCATGACCTGCGCATCGTGCCGGGGGACAGCCACACCAACGTGCTGTTCGACCTCGTGTTCCCGGCGGGCTACACCGGCGACAAGGACGCGCGGCTGGCTGAGATGTGCAATTTCGTCAAGGAGCAGGACCCGAGATACTGCTGTATGGTGAAGGTGGAGCAGAGCTATGCCTCCGCTCTGCCGGAAGAGGATCAATAAGAAAAAGAGGGAAAGTATTATGCTGAACGAGACTTACCGCGCCATGCTGGGCCACAAGAGCGTCATCCGCGAGACTTTCATGTACGGCAAACAGCGCGCCGCCGAGATAGGCTATGAGAATGTGTTCGACTACTCGCTGGGCAACCCCAGCGTCCCCTGCCCGGACAAGTTCACCAAAGCCATGCAGACCCTGCTGGCCGAGGAAGAGCCTGTCGCCCTCCACGGCTACTGCCCCAGTCAGGGCGACCCGGGCTTCCGCACCGCCGTGGCGGCCCATCTGGCAAAGACCTTCAGCCTGCCCTATGAGCAGAAGGATATTTTCCCCACCACCGGTGCGGCGGGCGCTATCGCCCACGCCATCCGCGCTGTGACCAAGCCCGGCGACGAGGTGCTGACCTTCGCCCCCTACTTCCCCGAGTACGGCCCCTATGTGGAGGGGACCGGCGCTGTGCTGAAAGTCGTGCCGCCCCAGGCGCCGGCGTTCCAGCCGAATCTCGACGCCTTTGAAGAGATGCTGACCGAGAACGTCACCTGCGTCCTCATCAACACCCCGAACAACCCCACCGGCGTCGTCTACTCCGCCGAGACCCTGACCCGTCTGGCCGACATCCTGACCGAGAAGAGCAAGGCTTTCGGCCACAACATCTTCCTCGTCAGCGACGAGCCCTACCGCGACATCGCCTTCGACGGAAAAAAGGTGCCGTATCCGGCAGCGTTCTACCCCCACACCCTGACCTGCTTCTCCTTCTCCAAGAGCCTGAGCCTGCCTGGCGAGCGCCTGGGCTATGTGGCCGTGCGCCCCGGCTGTGAGGGCGAGGAGGTGCTGGTGGATATGATGGCCCAGATCTCCCGCTTTACCGGCCACAACTGCCCGCCCAGCATCATCCAGCGCGCCGTGAGCCGCTGCCTGGATGTGACCAGCGACCTGAGCGTTTACGAGACCAATATGGATCTGCTTTACAACAAGCTGAAAGCACTGGGCTTTGAGGTGGAGCGGCCCGGCGGCACCTTCTATCTCTTCCCCAAGGCACTGGAGGAGGATGCCAACGCCTTCTGCCGCAGGGCCCGGGAATTTGACCTGCTGCTGGTGCCCAGCGATACCTTTGGCGTGACGGGCTATGTCCGCCTTGCCTACTGCATCGACACCGAAAAGGTAAAGCGCAGCCTGCCCGCGCTGGAAAAACTGGCGGCCGCGTATCGATAAAGCCGAACCTCCCGGCAGAGCATCTGGCAGTGCCGCCGGGGGTCACAGTATTTTTTGAAACAGAGGAAAGGGAAACTGTTATGGAAAAGATCAAGATGACCACGCCGCTGGTGGAGATGGATGGCGATGAGATGACCCGTGTGCTCTGGAAGATCATCAAGGAGGAGCTCATCCTGCCCTTTGTGGATCTGAAGACCGAGTACTACGATCTGGGCCTGCCCAACCGGGATGCCACCCAGGATCAGGTGACCATGGATGCCGCCCTTGCCAACAAGAAGTATGGCGTGGCAGTCAAGTGCGCCACCATCACCCCCAACGCCCAGCGCGTGGAGGAATATCACCTGCACCAGATGTGGAAAAGCCCCAACGGCACCATCCGCGCCGTGCTGGACGGCACCGTGTTCCGCGCGCCGATCATGATCGACAGCATCAAGCCGGTGGTCAGGAACTGGACAAAGCCCATCACCATTGCCCGCCACGCCTACGGCGACGTGTACAAGTGCACCGAGTTCCGCATCCCCGGCCCCGGCAGGGCGGAGCTGATCTACACCGGCGACGACGGCTCCCGGCAGGCCGCCACGGTCTACAACTTTGAGTGTGCCGGTGTCCTGCAGGGTCAGTACAACAAGGACACCTCCATCTACAGCTTTGCCCGCAGCTGCTTCAACTACGCGCTGGAAAGCAAACAGGATCTCTGGTTCGGTGCCAAGGACACCATTTCCAAGAAGTATGACCACACCTTCAAGGACATCTTCCAGGAGGTGTACGATGCCGAGTACCGGGAAAAGTTCGAGGCCGCAGGCATCACCTATTTCTACAGCCTGATCGATGACATCGTGGCCCGTGTCATCCGCAGCGAGGGCGGCTTTGTCTGGGCCTGCAAGAACTACGACGGCGACGTGATGAGCGATATGGTTTCCACCGCCTTTGGCTCGCTGGCCATGATGACCAGCGTTCTGGTCAGCCCGGACGGCAACTATGAGTATGAGGCCGCCCACGGCACCGTGACCCGCCACTACTACAAGTACCTCAAGGGCGAGGCCACCTCCACCAACCCCATGGCCACCATTTTTGCCTGGAGCGGTGCCCTGAAAAAGCGCGGCGAGCTGGACAGCCTGCCCGCGCTGGTCCGGTTTGGCGAGGCGCTGGAGGCCGCCAGCCTGCAGACCCTCAACGACGGCATTATGACCAAAGACCTCTGCGGCCTGGCGGAGGGAATCACCCCCACCCAGGTGAACAGCGAGGAATTCATCCAGGCCATCCGCACCCGGCTGGAAGCAAAACTGGCATAAGCGCTGCATCACGGCCCCTGCCCCGGAACCCCGGCGGCGGGGGCTTTTTGCGCCTATACAAGGCGGTTGGCCTGTGCTACAATGGGAGCAGAAAAGGCGGTGACAGTATGCAGCATCATCCTCTGCCCGAATACCCCCGCCCGGCCCTGCGGCGGGACAGTTACGAGAACCTGAACGGCCTGTGGCAGTACGCCATCACCGGCTCTGCCGGGCTGCCCGCAAAGTGGGACGGCGACATTCTGGTGCCCTACTCCCCGGAGACGAAAGCCTCCGGCGTGGGGCGCACCCTGCAGCCCGGGGCGTGGCTCCACTACCACCGGAGCTTTGTGCCCCCGGCGGGCACCGGCGGGCGGGTGCTGCTCCACTTCGGGGCCGTGGACTATGCCTGCGCCGTGCAGGTCAACGGCCATCTGGTGGGGGGCCACCGGGGCGGCTACTGGCCCTTTGCGCTGGATATCACCGATGCGCTGAACCCTGCCGGCCATGACCGGCTCTGGGTGGCCGTGCAGGACCCCGCCGGCACCGGCGTGCAGGCCCGGGGCAAGCAGACCCTCCGGCCCGGCGGGATGTTCTACCCGGCCCAGAGCGGCATCTGGCAGACTGTCTGGCTGGAGCGTGTGCCGGAAAACTACATCACGGAGCTGACCGTCACCCCGGACTATGATGCCCGCACCGTGACCGTGAAAGCCCATACTTCCCTGCCCGGCGGGGCGGCGAACCTGTGGGCCGTGGTGCGGGCCGGGGGCGTGACCGTTGCCGAGGACTGGGGCAGCGACGAGGCCGACCGGGACGGCGCGGTGACCCTGCACATCCCGGAGGAGCATTTCTTCCCGTGGAGCCCGGATACGCCGTTTTTGTATGACCTGACCGTGGGCACCACACAGGGAGAAGAGGAGCAGCGCGACACCGTCCACAGCTACTTTGCCCTGCGCAAGTGGAGCTGTGCGCCGGATGCCCACGGGATCATGCGCTTCTGCCTGAACGGCAAACCCATCCTGCTCAACGGCCTGCTGGATCAGGGCTACTGGCCCGAGGGCCTGTACACTCCGCCCAGTGATGGGGCAGTGGTGCGGGAACTGCAGACCATAAAAGAGCTGGGCTTCAACCTTCTGCGCAAGCACGCCAAGATCGAGCCGCAGCGCTGGTATTACCACTGCGATAAGCTGGGCCTCATCGTCTGGCAGGACATGGTGAACGGCGGCGGGCCCTACAAACTCTGGTTCGTGACCTACCTGACCAACGTGTTCCAGCCGCTGCTCCGCCGCCTGCCCGACGCAAGGCCCCTCTGGGGCCTGCTGGGCCGCGAAACGGAAGCGGGCAGGGAAGAATATGCCCGGGAGCTGGAAGCCACGGTAAAGGCCCTGCAGTGCCACCCCTGCGTGGGCTGCTGGGTGCCCTTCAATGAGGGGTGGGGGCAGTTCGATGCAGCCGGGGCCGTGGAGGCCGTCCGCAGGCTGGACGGTACCCGCCTTGTGGACGAGGCCAGCGGCTGGTACGATCAGGGCGGGGGAGATGTGGATTCCCTGCACAACTATTTCTATCCGCTCCGGGTCAGGCCCCGGAGCCGGGCGGTGGCCCTGAGCGAATACGGCGGCATTGCCTGGCCCATGCCCGGCCACGAGCCGCCCCGCAGGGCGTACGGCTACGGCACGGCAAAGAGCCGGGCCGAGCTGACCGCCCGCTGGAAAAAGCTGCAATTGGAAACGGTGCTCCCCCAGCTGAAAAAAGGGCTCTCGGCCCTGGTGTACACCCAGGTGAGCGATGTGGAGGACGAGGTGAACGGCCTGTTTACCTACGACCGCGCCGCCATCAAGCCCGACCCCGCCGCTGTGCGTGCCGTGAACCAGGCGCTGGAAGCGGCGTTTGAGAAGACCGTAGAATAAAAAAGAAGGCTGTTACCCTGTAACTCCCTCAGTCACGGCTTCGCCGTGCCAGCTCCCTCTCGGAGGGAGCCTTGGCGTAACGGTGAACTGTGAAAGCCTCCCTCTCAGAGGGAGGTGGCATCGCGTCAGCGATGACGGAAGGAGTTTAGGCAACAGCCTTTTTGCATATAAATAAAAACTTAGTTGGTGCTGCTGTTCACGATCTTGGAAGCGGGCATCCTGTTCATGGCAGAGCTGTTCAGGTTGTGCTCCAGAGAAGCGCCGTAGGCGGTCAGCGCCTCGGAGAGCTCCTCCCCCTTCATATCGTTGAGCACCTGTCCGCGCAGGTCGTCCAGCGCCTTCAGGCTCAGCGGGTCCAGCCGCAGGGCGGCCATCAGGGCGTAGCTGTTGTACTTCACAGCCGCTGCCTGCCCGATGGACAGGCCCCGGATGGTGTCGGCGGCACCCTCTGCGGTAAAGGCAGAGGTCACGGTGCTGTCCCCGATCAGTTCCAGAGAAGGTGCATTGGAATCGGAGGAATAGGTGGAGCCCAGCACGGCGTAGACCTCCGGCAGAGCGGAGGTCACCACGCTGGAGAAGTAGCCCAGCAGGGCGCTGCTGAAATCGGAATCGCTCAGGCCGGTCAAGGAAGCAGCGTAGGCATTGGTCTGATCCACGGCATCCTGTACCAAATCCAACATCTCGCTGGTCTGGTCCTCATCGGCAGAGGCATAGGTGCTGGTGTTGTAGAGCGGGATGGTGTAATAGGCCAGCTCATACATGTTGTTCTCCAGATGGCTGGTCAGGTCGGCATCCGACACTGGGGTCTCGCCGTCCACGCCGTAGACCAGCTCCAGCAGGTCGCTGCTCTTGATGAGGATGCGCTCAAACCGCTGGACGGTGTTCAGGCCGATGCCGTTGGCCTTGTAGGTGTCGCCGTACTGCTCCATCAGCTGGGAGGCGTAGCTGTCGGCCTGTGCTTCCTCTTCTGCGGTCAGCTGGCCGCCCAGCTCCTCGAAGCGGGTCTCGATGGCGGCGTAGGTCTCAAGGTTCTCCATGGTTTTCTGGCTCACATAGTCGCTGACGGTGGCGGTCTCGCCGCTGTCGGCATCCACGGTGATGGTCTGCTTCAGGAAGGCCTTCACATCGGTGGCATCCTGCTCCGAGGAGGCCAGATCGGCGGCCTTCTGGTAAGCGTCGTACTGGGCCAGCAGATACAGGCCCGAGGTGATGTCCACCGTGCCGATGGTGCCCACCGAATCCGGGGTGGAGCCGCAGGCGGCAAGGGAAAATACCATTGCCACGGCGGCAAGAAGTGCGATCAGTTTCTTTTTCATTGTTATGCTCCTGTCGTTCGGATCGCCCGCCCTCTCCGTCAGCGCAAGCGCGCTGCCACCTCTCCCAAGGGGAGAGGCTTTGGCAATTCCCCGCAAGGTCTTGGGGAGCCGCCAGAGGCTCCCCCTTTGGGGGAGCTGGCAAAGCCTATTGGCTTTGACTGAGAGGGTGAGGCCGTTAATCTTTCAAAATATCCTGCATTGCTTTCAGAATGCTTTGCAGCAATTCCAGCGGCTTTTCCTCTTTTTGCAGGGTGACGGAGAGGTAGGGCTTTGCACCGGCCCCGGTGACAACGCGGCCGTTGAAGGCCACCAGCAGGCCCTGGATCATCCGGAGGTCCAGCTGCTCTACCTGCAGCACCAGAGTGTCCTTCTTCTGGGTCACCTCGTACACGCCCACAGCGGTGGCCTGCACCCGCGCCAGCGAGACATTGACCAGATCGCTGACCGAGGGCGGCGGGTCGCCGTAGCGGTCGATGAGCTCGTCCAGCACATCGGCGGCATCCTCGGGGGTCTGGATGGCGGCGATCCGCTTGTAGGCTTCAATGCGGCCCGGCCCGTCGGCAATGTACTTTTCGGGGATGTAAGCATCCACCCGCAGGTCGATCAGGCACTCGCTCTTGTCGCGCTGCACAGGCTCGCCCTTGGCCCGGGCAATGGCCTGCCCCAGCATCTTTACATAGAGGTCGTAGCCCACAGCCTCCATGTGGCCGTGCTGGCTGTGGCCCAGCAGACTGCCTGCGCCGCGGATCTGGAGATCGCGCATGGCGATGCGGAAGCCGGAGCCGAAGGCCGTGAACTCCCGGATGGCGGAAAGCCGCTTCTGGGCGATGTCGGTCAGGGTCTTGTCCCGCCGGAAGGTGAAGTAGGCATAGGCTTTGCGGCCGGAGCGGCCCACCCGGCCCCGGATCTGGTACAGCTGGGCAAGGCCCATCCGGTCGGCATCCTCAATGATAAGGGTGTTGCAGTTGCGCACATCGATGCCCGTTTCGATCAGGGTGGTGCAGACCAGAATGTCGATCTCGCCGTTGAGCAGATGCTGCCAGACCGGGTTCAGCTCCTCCTCGGTCATCTTGCCGTGGGCAATGCCCACCCGTGCACCGGGCACCAGCTGGCTGACATGGGCGGCGGTGGATTCGATGTTGTCCACCCGGTTGTGCAGGTAGTACACCTGACCGCCCCGGGCCAGCTCCTTCTTCATGGCTTCGGCAAGGATGACATCGTTGTACTCCAGCACAAAGGTCTCCACGGGCTGGCGCTCAATGGGCGGCTGCTCGATGGTGGACAGGTCGCGGATGCCGCTCATGGCCATGTTCAGGGTGCGGGGGATGGGCGTGGCCGAGAGGGTCAGCATATCCACGCCGATGAAGTTTTCCTTCAGCTTCTCCTTGTGCTTCACGCCGAACCGCTGCTCCTCATCGATGATGACAAGGCCCAGGTCGTGGAAGCGCACATCCTTGGAGAGCAGGCGGTGGGTGCCCACCACGATGTCCACGCTGCCGGACTGCAGGCCCCGCAGGGTCTCCTTTTGCTGTTTCGCGGTGCGGAAGCGGGAGAGCATCCCAATCTTCACCGGGAAGGCCTCCATCCGGGAGAGGATGGTGTTGTAGTGCTGCCAGGCCAGCAGAGTGGTGGGGGCCAGAAGAGCGCACTGCTTGCCGCCCATCACGCACTTGAAGGCCGCGCGCAGGGCAACTTCGGTCTTGCCCACGCCCACGTCGCCGCAGAGCAGGCGGTCCATCGGGTAGGGCTTTTCCATGTCCTGCTTGATCTCGGCGGTGGCGTGGAGCTGGTCGTCGGTCTCATCGTACTCAAAGCGGGTCTCGAAATCATTCTGCCAGTCGCCGTCGGGCGGGAAGGCGTATCCCTGGGCCTGCCTGCGCCGGGCGTACAGCTCAATGAGCTCCTGGGCCATCTCCTCGGTGGCCTTTTTCACCTTGGCGCGGGTGCGCTGCCATTCGGTGCCGCCCAGCTTGGCCAGCTTCACCTTTTCCTCGTCGCCGGGGGCGGTGTAGCGGCTGAGCAGGTCCAGCTGGGTCACCGGCACATAGAGCACGTCGGAGCCGGAATACTGGATCTTCAGGTAATCCTTGATGGCACCCTGCACTTCCAGCCGCTGGATGCCCGCATACATGCCGATGCCGTGGCTCTGGTGCACCACATAGTCGCCGGGCTTGATATCGGAAAGGCTGGACAGGGCGTTCTTGTTCTTTTTGCGCTTTTTGGTCTCGGCGGCGGTCTCTTCGTCCAGACCATGCCGGCGGGACGAGAGCACGGCCGCGTGAGCAAACGGGAAGGTGCACCCGGCGGTCAGATGGCCCGGCAGCACCTGTACGATGCCCTTGGCGGGGCGCACATCCCGGCTCATGCTCACCGAGTAGCCCTTGTCGGCCAGGTCACGGGTGAGGGCAGCGGCACCCTTGGGGGTGCCGGAAAACAGGGTGATGGCGTACCCCTGTGCAAGGAGCGGGTCCAGGTCCTCCAGCAGGGAGGCAAGGTCGCCGTTCCAGTTGGGGGCCGCAAAGGCCTCGGCATTGATGAGGTCTTTCAGTTTGAACTCGTTCATGCCGCGCAGGAAGTTCTCACACAGCAGGGTGCTCTGCTTCTGGGCGGCGATGACCAGATCGTCCATGGTCTGGTACAGCACATCCAGCCCGGGGCAGAGCACGCCCTCTTCCAGCAGGCCGGTCAGTTCCTCGCTGCGGCGGAATTCGGTGGCTTTCTGGGCATCGCGGATGCCGCCCACCTCGTCCAGAATGAACAGGGGCGCGTCCAGATGATCCAGCAGGGTGGCCGGTTCCGGGTAGCGGATGCCGTAATACTTGTCCATGGCTTCCGGCATCAGGCCGGAGTCCAGCTGGGACAGGTCGGCTTCGGTGGCCTTTTCCAGGGCGGTGCGGTGTTTGCCGCGGGCCTTTTTCACAGCGGCACGCAGGGCCTCGGCAGTCTCTTCGGTGCTGCCGAACAGCACTTCGCGGGCAGGGGAAAGGTAGATCTTTTCCAGTGCGCCGTCCCGCCGCTGGGTCAACAGGTCAAAGGAGGCCATGGAGTCGATCTCATCGTCCCAGTATTCCACACGGGCAGGCTGGCGCATATCCGGGGCATAGATGTCCACGATATCGCCGCGCACGCTGAACTGGCCGGGACCGTCCACCTGACTGCGGCGCACATACCCGGCGGCAAACAGCCGGGCCACCAGCGCTTCGCGGTTGTACACCATGCCGGGCTTGAGGGTGAGGGTGTTTTTCAGAAATTCATCGCGGGGCACCGTGTACTGCAACAGGGCTTCGGCAGGGACGCACACGGCCTGCAGCCGCCCGCCCGCCAATGCACCCAGCACCGAAAGGCGGCGATACTCGTATTCGCGCCCGGCACCCTCCACCGGGCGCAGCATGAAGTCCCGGGGCGGGAACACCGCCGCGGCAAGGCCCAGCGCCTTGAGGTCATCCGCAAAGTGGGTGGCCTCGGCTTCGCCCGGGGTCACGATGCAGAGCACCCGGCCCAGATCCTTCTGCAAAGCGGCATACAGCAGGGCCCGGCCTGCCGGGGGCAGACCGAACAGCGCTGCCGGGCCGGGCTTTGCAAAGCTGGCCGCGATCTTCTGGTATTCCTGGGTCGCTTTCAACAGGGCTTCGTACATGGAAAACCTCCTTTCCGGAAAATGGGACGATATCGAGTCTTACCCGTTATACTTGCTCTGTGCCAGACTTAGCTTGCCGTCCATGATGAGCTTGGCGGCAGCTTCCAGATCGGGGCAGCGGTCCGCCAGAGCCTTGGCGTCCTCGGCCGGAAATTTGCCCAGCACCCAATCCGCCAGGTCGTAGTCCGGGCGGGGCTTGGCTCCCACACCGATGCGGATGCGGGGAAAGCCGTCGCCGCCCAGCCGGGCGATGATGCTCTTCAGGCCGTTGTGGCCGCCTGCCGAGCCGGAAGGCCGGATGCGCAGCTTGCCGGGGTTCTGGGTGATGTCGTCGCACAGGACGATGACATGGTCGGCCGGGATCTTGAAAAAGCCCGCCAGCGGCGCGATGGAATCGCCGGAAAGGTTCATGTAGGTCAGGGGCTTGAGCAGCACCACCTTGTGGCCGTCCACTTCACCCTGGCCCCACAGGCCCTGGAATTTGGTCTTGCTCACGCTGATGCCCCATTTGCCGGACAGGTAGTCCAGCGCGGCAAAGCCCGCGTTGTGGCGTGTGCCGTCGTATTTGGCCTCGGGGTTGCCCAGGCCGGCGATCAGCCAGATATCGTTTGTGTTCATGTTGTTTGTTTAACCTTTTCTCTGAAAAATAGAATGGGATGCAGCTATTCAGTATAACATACGCGCGCGAAAAAAGAAACGGATTCCGGGTGAAAGAACCGAAAATGCCCCCGACCATACAGAGGCCGGAGGCAGAAAATGCTTATTTCAGGTTCAGCGTGAGGTCAGAGGCCTTCCACGCGCCATCCTCTTTTACCATGGTGATGGTGCCGGTGACGCTGGCCGTGGTGGTTCCATCGGCGGCCTGCAGGTCTGCGGAAAAATCATAGCAGTGGTCGGCACCGGAGCGCTTTTGCAGGGTGAGCCCCACGGGCTGGCCAGAAAGCGAGGCAATGCGGGTGGGCAGACGGTTCGCAAGGAGCTTTTCCAGACACTGCTGCGTCATGCGATCCCCGAACTGTGCCTGATAGAACGCCATGAAATCGCCGCCATCCACCTGTACAAGGCCCGGCTCGCTGGCGGTGTAGGAATCGTCCGCCGCCGGTTCCACGGCATCGGAGCTGGAAAGCAGCTGGGTCAGGATGGTCTGCGCCTGCTTCCCGGCGGGGTCGCTGCGCAGGCGGGTGAGCGCGAACACCGCCGCAATGGCCACGAAAAAGACGATCAGGCTCAGGGCCTGCTTACGGAACGTCTCAGACTTCATACAATGTGCCCTCCCGGAAGGAAATCACTTGTTCTGGTCGGCTTCCAGCTTCTGCTTCTTGGCGATGTAGGCTTCCATCTTCGGTTCAGCCCAGCCCTCCAGATTGGTCTGGCGCTCCCGGGCGATGCCCAGCGCCTGTGCGGGCACATCCTGAGTGATGGTGCTGCCGGCGGCGGTGTAGGCACCGTCGCCCACCTTGACCGGGGCCACAAGGTTGGTGTTGCAGCCGATGAAGCAGTAGTCCCCGATGGTGGTGCGGAACTTGTCCTTGCCGTCGTAGTTGCAGGTGACGGTGCCGCAGCCGAAGTTGCAGTATTTGCCCACATCGCTGTCGCCGATGTAGGTCAGGTGGCTGACGGTATTGCCCCGGGCGAAGTTGGAGTTCTTCGTCTCGACATAAGCGCCCAGATGCACGCCGTAGCCGGTGACGGTGTTGATGCGCACATGGGTGAAGGGACCGATGTTGTTGTGGGGGCCGAGGTGGCTGCTGTAGACCTGGCTGGCGTTGACGGTGGTGCCTTCGTCCACGGTGCTGTCCTCGATGAGGGTGTTGGGGCCGATGACGCAGCCTGCGCCGATGGTGGTCTTGCCGCGCAGGATGGTGCCTGCGAGGATGACGGCTCCCGGGGCAATGACCACTTCAGAGCCGATCTCCACATTGCGGCTGCGGATGTCCACGCCGTTTGCGATGTGGCGCAGCAGCACCTCTTCGCGCTGGGCCTCGGCAGCGTCGAGCTTTGCCTTTGCGGCAGCCAGTGCGGATGTATCAATATTCTGCATAGAGAAAAACCTCCTCCAAAACCGACTCTCGCAGAAGCTGTGCAGACCCCTGCGGAAGAGGAAATGTTGTATCCAAGATAGAAGAAATTCGGAAAGATGGAAGACAAACAAGAACGGCAGCGAGTTTAATGGATAGAAAGTTGTATCCAACTGCTCAAAAACGGCATCAGAACTCGAAAATCCTCTTCAAATCTTTCCCATTTTATATTACCCAAAAAGTGAGTAAAATGCAAGGGTTTGCACAAAAAATATCAAACAAATTCGGTGATTTGCCCGATGGAATAGACGTGAAATTTTGGTATAATAGTTTAGCATTCACAGAGAAATGTTTATCGTATGACAAGACAGAGCAACGATAAGACCGCCGTGCTTCGCGCCAGCGGCTACCATTTGGGAGGTAAACACGCATGAGCAAAAAGTATCTGTACTACTTCAGCGAAGGCAACGATGCCTTTGGCGGCGACAAGGTCACCATGAAGAACATTCTGGGCGGCAAGGGCGCTGGTCTGGCTGAGATGACTGCAGCCGGTATGCCGGTGCCGCAGGGCTTCACCATCACCACCGAGGCCTGCACCCAGTACTACGCAGACGGCCGCCAGATCAACGACGAGATCACCGCTGACATCTTCGAGCACGTCAAGGGCCTCGAGAAGATCACCGGCAAGACCTTCGGCGACAACGAGAACCCGCTGCTGGTCTCCGTCCGTTCCGGCGCACGTCAGTCCATGCCCGGCATGATGGACA
>ERZ773149.1276-NODE-1276-length-20923-cov-13.721823_pt1 | contig 20923 bp, 19 predicted proteins | sample MGYA00511081_ERZ773149 | MGnify/ENA primary metagenome ERZ773149 (study PRJEB29015, sample SAMEA2737846) | human gut metagenome | biome: human gut; feature: human-associated habitat; material: faeces | place: China | collected 2012 ...
CCCGGAGGTGGAACAGGTCACTGCCTGACCTGTCCCGCCGGGACGGTTCTCTTAAAAACACCATATAGATTTTTGTACGCCGCCGCCCGCCATCGAGCAGAGTTTTACACCTAGTTGGGGATAAAACAGCTTATGGCAGGCGGCGGCGTTGCCCTTATCGGCACTATCCTTGTACCGCTTCTTTCCGGTCTGTTCGGATAAGTTTACGGAGGGTAGCCTATGGAGAGCATACTTGACGCGATTAACGAATGGATAAAGGAAATCCTTATCGGCGCGATAAACGGTAATCTGTCAACGATGTTCGGGGACGTAAACGAAAAAGTAGGCACCATTGCAGCGGAGGTAGGCAAGACCCCGCAGGGGTGGAACGCAAACATTTTTAACATGATACAAAATCTGTCGGAAAATGTGATTGTACCCATTGCGGGGCTTGTCATTACCTATGTCCTCTGTTATGAGCTTATCAGCATGGTAACGGAAAAAAACAATATGCACGACGTTGACACATTCATGTTCTTTAAGTGGTTTTTCAAAGCCTTTGTTGCCGTTTTCTTGGTAACGCATACCTTTGATATTACTATGGCGGTGTTTGATATGGCGCAGCATATTGTGTCCGGCGCGGCGGGGGTAATCGGCGGCGATACGAATATCGACGTAACCGAAGCCCTTGCCGCCATGCAGGAGGGACTAAAAGATATGGAAATCCCCGAACTACTGTTACTTGTTATGGAAACGAGCCTTGTAAGCCTTTGTATGAAAATCATGTCCGTACTGATAACCGTTATCCTCTACGGAAGAATGATTGAGATATACGCCTACTGCTCCGTTTCCCCTATCCCTTTTGCCACCATGACAAACCGGGAATGGGGACAGATTGGGAACAACTACCTAAAGGGGCTGTTTGCACTGGGCTTTCAAGGCTTCCTCATTATGATATGCGTCGGCATTTACGCCGTTTTGGTAGGCGAAATGGTCTTAGCGGACAATCTGCACAGCGCGATTTTTTCCCTTGCAGCCTATACCGTTATCCTCTGTTTCTCCCTGTTCAAATCCGGCGCACTGGCAAAATCCATTTTCAATGCACATTAACACAGCACAAGCGGGAAAGTCCCGCAGAAAGGAGGTTTTTTCTTGGCGTATGTACCTGTACCCAAAGACTTATCCAAAGTCAAAACAAAAGTCGCTTTCAATCTGACAAAGCGGCAAATCCTTTGTTTTTCAGTGGCACTTCTTATGGGACTGCCACTTTTCTTTTTGTTCAAAGACAGCGCAGGGACGAGCCTTGCGGCAATGGCAATGATTGTCGTCATGCTTCCCTGCTTCTTGGTTGCCATGTATGAAAAGCATGGACAGCCCCTTGAAGTGGTTGTAAAGAACATCATTCAGACAAAATTGACCCGCCCCAAAGTGCGACCGTATCAGACGGAAAACCTATATGCACTCTTGGAGAAACAGCGGGCATTAGAAAAGGAGGTATCAGCGATTGTCAAAAGGACAGACAAAAAAGACGCGGGAAGCCGCAGGAAACAGGCGTAAGCTGACCCGCGCGGAAAAGAAACAGATAGCGGCGGTTATCCGGCAGGCAAAGGGGGACGGCAAAGCCCACACCGCACAGCAGACCATTCCCTACCTTGCCATGTATCCGGACGGTATCTGCAAAGTGGCACAGCGGAAATATTCAAAGAGCATTGCTTTTGAGGACATTAACTATCAGCTTGCACAGGCAGACGATAAGACCGCCATTTTTGAAAACTGGTGCGACTTTCTCAACTACTTTGACGCAAGCGTGAACGTGCAGCTTTCTTTCATCAATCAAGGCTCACAGCAGGAACAGGCAGCGCGGGCAATCCATATCCCGCCGCAAAACGACGATTTTAACTCTATCCGCACCGAGTATTCCGATATGCTGAAATTGCAGCTTGCCAAAGGGAACAACGGGCTTGTAAAGCACAAGTACATCACGTTTTCCATTGAAGCGGACAATCCGGCGGCAGCAAGGGCGCGGCTTTCCCGTATTGAAACCGACGTACTCAATAATTTTAAGGTGCTTGGGGTATCAGCGCGCCCCTTATCCGGCTATGAACGCTTAAAGGTGCTGTATGGGGTATTCCACCCGGCAGGCGAGCCGTTCTCATTCTCTTATGACTGGCTGACCCAGACAGGGCTTACCACAAAGGACTTTATCGCCCCGTCCTCTTTCAAGTTCGGGGAGGGACGCTACTTTGCTATGGGGAAAAAGACGGGGGCGGTATCGTTCCTTGAAATCCTTGCCCCGGAGCTAAACGACCGTATCTTAGCGGATATGTTGGATTTGGAAACAGGGGTTATTGTCAATCTCCACATTAAAAGTATCGACCAGTCGGAAGCAATCAAGACCATTAAGCGCAAAATCACTGACCTTGACAAGATGAAGATTGAGGAACAGAAAAAAGCGGTTAGAAGCGGCTATGACATGGATATAATCCCGTCTGACCTTGCCACTTTTGGAAATGAAGCAAAGAACCTGTTGCAGGATTTACAGAGCCGCAACGAGCGAATGTTTCTTCTCACGTTCCTTGTGGTAAACATGGCAGATACGAAGCGGAAACTGGAAAATGACATTTTCGCGTCGGCGGGTATTGCACAGAAATACAACTGCGCCCTGACCCGTCTTGACTATCAGCAGGAAGCGGGGCTGATGTCCTCTGTCCCTTTGGGGGAGAACCTTATCCCGATACAACGGGGACTTACCACATCAAGCACCGCTATTTTTATCCCGTTCATCACGCAGGAGCTATTTCAGACTGGGGCTGCCCTGTATTATGGCTTGAACGCCCTTAGTAACAACATGATACTCTGCGACCGCAAGCAGCTTAAAAATCCCAACGGCTTAATCTTGGGAACACCGGGCAGCGGAAAATCCTTTGCGGCAAAGCGGGAAATCACAAACGCCTTTCTCATTACTGACGACGATATTTTTATCTGCGACCCGGAAGCGGAATATTTTGCTCTTGTAAAACGGCTTGGCGGGCAAGTGATACGCCTATCCCCGACAGGCAAAGGCATGGACGGTACGCCCCAGTATGTGAACCCTATGGATATGAACCTTAATTACAGCGAGGACGACAGCCCCCTTGCACTGAAAAGTGATTTTATCCTGTCCCTCTGCGAGCTTGTCATTGGCGGCAAGGAGGGCTTGCAGCCCGTTGATAAGACCGTCATTGACCGCGCCGTAAGGAATGTGTACCGGGACTATCTTGCTGACCCTGTACCGGAGAAAATGCCTATCTTGGGCGACCTTTACGACGAGCTGTTAAAACAGCCGGAACCGGAAGCTGCCCGTATTGCGGCGGCGTTGGAGCTGTATGTTTCTGGCAGCCTTAACGTGTTCAACCACAGAACCAACGTGGAACTTTCTAACCGCCTTGTCTGCTTTGATATTAAACAGCTTGGGAAGCAGCTTAAAAAGTTAGGTATGCTCATTGTACAAGACCAGATATGGAACCGCGTTACCATTAACCGGGCAGAAAAGAAATCTACCCGCTACTATATGGACGAATTTCATCTACTCCTAAAAGAGGAACAGACAGCCGCTTACAGTGTGGAGATTTGGAAGCGTTTTCGTAAATGGGGCGGCATACCGACAGCTATCACGCAGAACATTAAGGACTTGCTTGCTTCCCGCGAGGTGGAAAATATCTTTGAAAACTGTGATTTTGTCCTCATGCTCAATCAGGCACAGGGCGACCGGGCTATCCTTGCAAAGCAGCTTAATATCTCCCCACAGCAGATGAAGTATGTAACCCATACAGAAGCAGGCGAGGGACTTATCTTTTATGGAAATGTGGTGCTTCCCTTTGTAGACCATTTCCCGAAAGATACCGAGCTTTACCGCATTATGACGACGAAGCCGGAGGAAGTGAGCAGCCTATGAAGCAGTTAAAACCACGCGATAAAATCACACAGAAAATGACCCGCGACGGTGCGGTGGAAGTCAACGAAACACAGCAGACTGCCGAGCGTATCAGTAGCCGGGAAACGGACGGCGACTTTTCACAGCCGGACACCACTACCGCCGAGCGCGTCATGGAACACCTTGACGCAGCCCATACCCGAAAGGCAAGTAAAAAGGCAGTCAAAAAAGCACAGGAAGCTACCGTTTTGCGTACTTCCACTTCCCGCTTGCAGTTTACCAACGAGGAACGGGAAACGCCGGAACTACAACCCTACATCAAAAAATCAGAAAAAGCAGCTGACAAACTGGACGAAGCAAAGGCAGCTCTCCCAAAGCAGAAGAAATTGGTAAAAGAGTGCACCTTTGAGGAAACCACCGGAAAGGCAAAGACCCGGCTTCACTTTGAGGAACAGGAAAAGCCGATACCTGGCGGCAAAGCCCACAGCAACCCGTTATCCCGCCCCGCGCAGGAAGCGGGTATTTTTGTTCACAACAAAATCCACAACGTTGAGAAAGACAATTCCGGCGTGGAGGGCGCGCATAAATCGGAGGAACTTGCCGAGCGCGGCGTAAGGTACGGGACAAGAAAACTAAAACAGGGCTACCGCAGCCATAAGCTGAAACCTTACCAGGAAGCGTCAAAGGCAGAACAGGCAGCGTTCAAGGCAAATGTGAATTTCCAGTATCACAAAGCCTTGCAGGAAAACCCGCAGCTTACAAGCAATCCTTTTTCCCGGTTCATGCAGAAACAAAAAATCAAACGCCAGTATGCAAAGACGGTAAAGAAAGGCGGTGCAGCCACCGCCAAAGCAGCCGCCGGAGCGTCCCAGACAGCAGCAAAGAAAGCGGCTGCCTTTGCAGGGCGACACCCGGCAGGCGTGATAATCGCTATCGCCGCGCTGCTTCTGTTCATCATGGTATCCGTAGGGCTTTCCTCTTGTGGGGCAATGTTTTCCGGCAGTATGAACAGCGTGTTAGGGACTTCCTACACGTCGGAGGACAGCGACCTTGTGGCAACGGAACAGAGCTATGCCGCAATGGAAAACGAGCTGCAACAGGAAATTGACAATATCGAAAGCACCCACAGCGGCTATGATGAATACCGTTATGACCTTGATACTATCGGGCATAACCCCCACGAATTAGCGTCGTACTTGACCGCCCTTTTACAGAGTTATACCCCGCAGAGTGCACCGGCAGAGCTAAAGCGGCTGTTCGGCTTACAGTACACCTTGACGCTGACGGAAGAAATCGAGATACGCACCACCACCGACGAGGAGGGCAACGAGGAAGAATACGAATACCGTATCTTGAACGTGAAGCTGACAAACAAGCCGATTGCTTCCCTTGCGGAAGAACTGCTGAACCCACAGCAGTTTGAAATGTTCAAGGTGTACTTACAGACACAGGGCAACAAACCGTTGATTTTTGGCGGCGGCTCTCCCGACGGCAGCCCCTCCGAGGATTTAAGCGGCGTGGAGTTTGTAAACGGCACACGTCCCGGAAACCCGGAGCTTATGGAGCTTGCAAAACAGCAAGTCGGAAACGTGGGCGGTTATCCCTATTGGAGTTGGTATGGCTTTAACAGCCGCGTGGAATGGTGCGCCTGCTTTGTGTCATGGTGCTACAATCAAGCCGGAAAAAGCGAACCCCGCTTTGCAGGCTGCGAATGGCAGGGCGTTCCTTGGTTTCAGTCAAGGGGACAATGGGGTGCGCGGGGCTATGAGAATATCGCACCGGGCGACGCTATTTTTTTCGACTGGGATTTAGACGGCGTTGCCGACCATGTGGGGCTTGTGCTTGGCAGGGACGGAAGCCGCGTCTATACCGTTGAGGGAAATTCCGGCGACGCCTGCAAGATAAAGAGCTATGACCTCAACTATCAATGTATCAAAGGCTACGGGCTGATGAACTGGTAACACAGCCCCAAAAAGAAAGGAGAAATGACCTATGGCAAACAATAAAATCGACCGTATCAATAAGGAAATCGCAAAGACCCGCGAGAAAATCACAGAGTATCAGAACAAATTAAAAGGACTGGAAGCACAGAAAACCGAAGCGGAAAACCTTGAAATCGTGCAGCTTGTACGCGCTATGCGACTGACCCCACAGGAACTTAACGCTATGCTGTCCGGCAGCGGTATTCCCGGCATGACTGCCGCACCCGCAGGAGAAAATGAACAGGAGGAAAATGCAGATGAAGAATAAATTCAAACAGACCATGACTGCCCTTTGTGCCGCCCTTATCCTTATGGGCGGTTTTTCTGTCCCTGCCTATGCACAGGGAACAGCCGCAGAGCCGCCCACAGAGGACGCGACCAACGACAGCAATGTAGTGGTGGAGGAACCGGAAACGCCACCCCTTACCCCAAAGGGCAACGCAACACTGGTAGACGATTTTGGCGGCAATAAGCAGCTTATCACTGTTACCACCAAAGGCGGTAACTACTTCTATATCCTCATTGACCGGGCATCCGAGGGGGAACAGACCGTACATTTCCTTAATCAAGTGGACGAAGCCGACCTTATGGCATTGACCGAAAACGGCGAAGCCACGAAAAAGCCGGAAGTCTGTAACTGTACGGAGAAATGCGAAGCCAGAAAAGTAAACACGTCCTGCCCGGTATGTGCAACCACTCTGACAGGCTGCACAGGTAAAGAACCTACCCCAACACCCACAGAGCAGCCGGAAGAACCCAAAGAAAAAGGCGGCAATCCCGGCGCGGTGCTTGCCTTAGTTCTCTTTGTGCTACTTGGTGGCGGCGCAGCGTTCTACTACTTTAAATTTCTAAAACCGAAGCAGAACGTGAAAGGAAACACTGACCTTGAAGATTTTGACTTTGAGGACTACGACGAGGACGAGCCGGAAGCAGACACCGGGGAAGTTTCCAAAGAGGAAGAAACGGAGGACGAGGAAGTATGACCTTATTTACAGACAATCCCTTTGAAAAAATGATGATACAGAAGCCGGACTATGGCAAAGGGGAAAAATCCCCGCCGGAGCTTTCTTCCCCACGTTGCGCGGGCTGCCCTTACAAGGGGCAGTCCCCTTGTGTGGGGTACTGTCTGAAACAGGTACAGGAGAAAAAAGAAGCTGAACTGGAACGCTGAAAGGGGGATTTTTAAGAAAATTTTTCTATTTTTTGTTCTGATTATCAGTGTCATAAACAAGTAGACAGTTTCAAAAAATTTCTATATAATTAAGTGCATTATTACAGAGTAAAGGAGCAAAACGATTATGGAATATTGCGTCATAAAATCAGATATTCTTGAAAATTTGAAACAAGAAATATCAAATATCAACAAAACTCTTTTAAGTAAAATAAAAAAACAAACAGACTTTTTATACTCTACAGAATTTATAAAAATAACTTACTCAGAAAATTTAATTGAGGATATTGATTTTTTGAATGAGATGAGTGGAAGTCCTAATTTCAAAGTTAGATATGCCAATATGATTATTCGTGATGTACTTGAGCAAGTTATAGAGTTTATATATTTGTTAGAACATACGGATTTAATTGAACAATTTTTAGGGGCAAATATCAATACAGGGGATTTAGATGAAGAAAACCTTATAGATGAATATCTCCAATTTGGCGGAAAACGTTATAATGGTGGAAGAAAACGAGTTTCTCAAATGGCAAGTTCTATAAACGAAAATACTTCTGTTGATAATACACTTTCGCTATATGATATTTACCGTATTTTATCAGAACAGTGTCATAATTCATATTTTCTATCAACTTTAGATGATATTGAAGAAATTGAAACGAACAAAAAGGCTGTCGCTTTAACAGAAGAACAATTAACGTATTTAATGATTATAATTAGTCGATTTATGGAAGCATACAGAAAATAATTTTGGTTTAGGAGCAATCGAAAAATTGGTTGCTCTTTTCTTTTACCCGAAAGGAGGATTTATCATTGATTTTAGTTATCGCAGAAAAGCCCAGTGTGGCGCAGACTATCGCCGCCGTACTTGGGGCAAAGGAGAAAAGAGACGGATTTCTTACAGGAAACGGCTATCTTGTTTCTTGGTGTGTGGGACATTTGGTAGGGCTTTCCGAAGCCGCCGCCTACGGGGAACAGTATAAAAAATGGAGCTATGACAGCCTACCGATTTTGCCGCAGGAATGGAAATATACCGTTGCCGCTGACAAGGAAAAGCAATTCAAGACCTTACAGGAACTTATGCACCGGGCAGACGTTTCCGAAGTGGTAAATGCCTGCGACGCAGGGCGCGAGGGAGAACTCATTTTCCGCTTTGTCTATGAAATGGCGGGCTGCAAGAAACCTATGCGCCGCCTTTGGATTTCCTCAATGGAAGAAGCTGCTATCAAAGAGGGCTTTTCTCATCTGAAGAATGGCGAAGCATACGACGCGCTCTTTGCTTCCGCATTATGCAGGGCAAAGGCAGACTGGCTTATCGGCATTAACGCCACCCGCCTTTTTTCTGTCCTTTACAACCATACCTTGAATGTGGGGCGTGTACAGACCCCGACCCTAAAAATGCTTGTTGACCGGGACGCAGCGATTACCACCTTTAAGAAAGAGAAATATTATCATGTGCGCCTGTCCTTATCCGGCGCGGAAGCTGCAAGTGAACGAATTTCAAATAAGGCAGAAGCCGACGCATTAAAGACGACTTGCGAAGCGTCGCGGGCAGTCTGCACTTCCCTTGTAAAAGAGAAAAAGACCGCAGCCCCGCCGAAGCTCTTTGACCTTACTTCTTTACAGAGGGAAGCAAACCGCCTGTTCGGATATACCGCTAAGCAGACCCTTGACCTTGCACAGGCATTGTATGAAAAGAAGCTCTTGACCTATCCGAGAACCGACAGCGCATTTCTGACCGACGACATGGGCGACACAGCGGCGGGCATTATCAAGCTGCTTTGCGGGAAGTTTTCTTTTATGGAGGGCGCAGACTTCACGCCGGAGCTTGCAAAGGTGCTGAACAGTAAAAAGGTATCCGACCACCACGCCATTATCCCCACTATGGAGCTTGCAAAGACAGACCTTGCCGCGCTGCCGGAAAGTGAAAAAAATATCCTTACCCTTGTCGGGGCGCGTCTACTTATGGCGACCGCCGCAGTACATACCTTTGAAGCAGTTACCGCAGTTTTTGAATGTGCCGGACAGAGCTTTACCGCAAGGGGCAAAACGGTACTTTCTGACGGGTGGAAAGACATTGAACGTCGCTACCGGGCGACGCTGAAAGGAAAGCCCGACAAAGACGACGCAGACAGCGACACCGAAAAGACCTTGCCGCCGTTTACAGAGGGACAGACCTTTGAAAATCCGGCGGCAACGGTAACAGAGCATGACACCACACCGCCGAAGCCCCACAACGAAGCGTCGCTGCTCTCTGCTATGGAGCGCGCCGGAAGCGAGGACACCGACCCGGACGCAGAACGTAAAGGGCTTGGAACGCCCGCCACCCGCGCCGCCGTCATTGAAAAACTGGTAAAGGGCGGCTTTGTGGAGCGAAAAGGAAAGCAGCTACTTCCCACAAAAGACGGTATCAATCTTGTGTGCGTCCTGCCGGACACCTTGACAAGCCCGCAGCTTACCGCTGAATGGGAAAACAATCTGATGCAGATAGCAAAGGGCAAGGCAGACCCGGAGGACTTCATGCGACGCATTGAGGATATGGCGCGGGAACTGGTAAAGACCTATCCGTTTCTTTCTGATGATAAGGCGCAGATGTTCAAGCCGGAACGGGAAACATTGGGAAGCTGCCCCCGCTGCGGCTCTCCTGTCTATGAGGGGAAGAAAAACTATTATTGCAGTAATAAGGAATGTATCTTTACCATGTGGAAAAATGACCGTTTCTTTGAGGAACGAAAAGTAGCCTTTACCCCGAAGATTGCCGCGGCGCTCTTAAAGTCCGGCAAGGTAAACGTGAAGAAGCTATATTCCCCAAAGACGGGTAAAACCTATGAGGGAAATATTGTATTAGCCGATACGGGCGGGAAATACGTCAACTACCGGGTGGAGCTGCCGAAGAAAAAATAACTGAATAGCAAGCATAGGAAAAGAGTACCCTTTTCCGTAAAATCCCTGCTTTCTCTACCGAGAACGGCGGGGATTTTTGCTTGTTGGGAAGTTTCCCAAACCCTCTGTTTTGTAGAGGGTTTTACCCTCTGAAATCTTGAAAAAAATCTATAAAATCTTTGGCAAAAACGCGGACGTGGGGTACTGAATGATGAAACCGGAAAACGCAGCGTCCACGCTGTCTTTGGGAAAGGAGGTTACACATGGCAAGTTTACGGGACACCGTAAAGGACTATCAAGAAGAATTGCGGGACGGTATCGCTTGGGTGGCGTTTTGGAAAACGGGACGCTCTTGGAACGCCGAAGATTTCCACCTTGAACTGGGCGACTACCTCTACCCGGAGGACAGAAGCCGCATGGAGGAAATCAAAGAGGCTGACCCTGCCGCCGTTGTGGTAAACGGCTATTATTCCGGCTATCTTGGCGAGGACAGGAACCTTGACGAACTGACCGCCGGGGTGCGCCGCCACTACGAAAACGGATATAGCAATATCGGGGAATTTATCGAAGCCCACGACGACAGGCTGCCGCCGGAGCTTATCAAGGAAGCAAGAGCCACCGCCCACGCTGCGGGGCTGCCGTTCTCTGAAAAAGCCTACCGGGACGGCGAAGAACCAGACCCCTACATTTTTGACGGGAGCATGAGCATGGAGGACTACGCGCTTATGCTCCGCATGATTGAAAAAGAAAGGAGTGAACGCATGGAACAACCGATTTTAAGCGGGTATCTTTCTAATCTTGGGAAGTACACCGAGGGCAGACCTATGGGCGAATGGGTATCATTCCCCACGACTGCCGAACATTTGAAAGAAGTCTTTGACCGTATCGGCATAGACGGCAAAAACTACGGGGAACTGCATATCACAGAATACCAGTCCTCTATTCCGGGACTGGCAGGGAAATTGACCGAGCTTGAAAGCCTTGACGAGCTGAACTACTTGGGCGAGCTTTTGAAAATGCAGTTTGACGACGACCGGGAAAAATTTGCTGCGGCGGTTGCCTACGGCGACCATACAAGGGACTTGCAGGACATTATCAACCTTGCACAAAACCTTGATTGTTACTGGCTCTATCCGTCTGTAAAAACCGAGGAAGATTACGGGCATTATCTGATTGAAGAACTGGACGAGTTGGAGCTGCCCGAAGAAGCAAAAAATTATTTCATGTATGAGGAATACGGGCGGGACGCTGCTATCAACGACGGGGGCAGATTTACCGAGCAGGGCTATATCTACAACAACCGCAATACCTTTACACAGTGGTACGACGGGCGGGGCGTGCCGGAGGAATACCGGGTAACGCCGCAGCCGCAGGAAAAGGAACAGGCAGACCTTGACGCTGCTGCCGTACAGCCTGCACTTGCCACAGAGCAGCCCCCGGTTCTCCCGATTATCCTATCTTCCGAAAAACCCGCCGACAAGATGAAAGAGATTACCGACCGACTGGAACAGGGGATTTTAGGACTGTATGAAAGCGAGCGTTACGCCGATTATCTGCGTACTATGTCAAAATTCCATGATTACAGCCTGAACAATACAATTCTTATTGCCATGCAGGGCGGCAACCTTGTGAAAGGCTATAAGCAATGGGAAAAGGAATTTGACCGCCATGTAAAGCCCGGAGAAAAAGCTATCAAGATACTTGCTCCGTCCCCGTTTACGGTTAAGAAGCAGGTGGAAAAAATCGACCCGGACACCCAAAAGCCTGTTTTCGATAAGGACGGGAAGCCTGTTACCGAGGAAAAGGAAATCAAGATACCCGCCTTTCGTGTGGTATCTGTCTTTGATGTTTCACAGACCGAGGGAAAGGAGCTTCCCTCCCTTACCTATGAGCTGACGGGCAACGTGGAACAATACAAGGATTTTTTCACTGCCCTTGAAAAAACTTCCCCTTTTGCTATGGAATTTGAAGCACTAAGCGGCAGTATAAAGGGACGCTGCAATTATGAGGAAAAGCGTATCTCTATCAACGAGGGCATGGACGAATTGCAGAACATCAAGACCGCTATCCATGAAATCGCCCATGCGACACTCCATGACATAGACAAAGACGCACCGGAACGCCCCGACCGCCGCACCCGCGAGGTACAGGCAGAAAGCGTCGCCTATGCAGTCTGCCAACACTACGGGCTTGATACGTCGGACTATTCTTTTGGATATATCGCCGGGTGGAGCAGCGGAAAAGAACTTGCAGAGTTGAAAGGCTCTCTTGAAACAATCCGCAGCACCGCCGCGAAGCTGATTGATACCATAGACGGACATTTCGCAGAAATCCAACAGGCACAGGATAAGGAGCAGACCACCGAGCAGGCACAGTCCGAAGCAGAAGCAGCCGCGCCGGAGCTTCCCGAAGAAACAGCCCCGGTACAGGAACAAGAAGTACAGACAGAGCCGGAAGCTGATACAGGCGCAAGCAGCGAAGCCCCACAGCCGGAACAGGCTGCCCCCGCCGCCCCTTATTACACAATCAACGAAGCTGCCGCCAAACGTGCAAAGGACGCAAACAGCTTTTCCGATTATAAACAAGGCAGTGCGACGGCGGAATACAGGCACTATGTAGATGAAGCCGTACAGCTTGCAGAAAGGCAGAAACAGCGGGTAGACCCGATGTACCATGAGAAAATCGACAGCCTGCTTGACACCTACGCCCGGAAACTGGCGGCGAACATGAATAAAGGCTATGAGATTGACGCGCGTGTTCCCTCTATCCTCATTGCGGGCGGCTCTAACTTCCCCACAAGGAAGAAAGAAAAGCAGAACGCAGCCCGCGACAGCAACTACCGGGAATGGCAGGACATACAGGGACTTCTTGATAAAATCCGCAGTACCGGCATGGGCGGTATCAGCGCAGACGACCCGCAGGCAGTACAGAAGTTAGAAAAGAAACTGGAAAGCCTTGAAAAATCGCAGGAAACTATGAAAGCCGTAAACGCCTATTACCGCAAGCACAAGACCCTTGACGGCTGCCCATATTTGTCGTCGGAACAGCTTGAAAAATTAAAAGCAGACATGACGAGCAGTTGGCATTTAGGGGACAAGCCCTTTGCGACTTGGGCGTTATCCAACAACAGCGCAGAAATCCGGCGCGTGAAAGACCGTATCAAATCCCTTTCACAGCAAAAAGAAATCGGTTTTGTGGGTTGGGAATTTGACGGCGGCAAGGTGGAAGCAAACACCGAAGCGAACCGCCTGCAAATCTTCTTTGAGGATAAGCCGGACGAAGCCACGCGGGAAGCCTTAAAAAATAATGGCTTCCGTTGGTCGCCCAAAGCCGGGGCATGGCAGCGGCAACTTACCAGTAACGCCTACTATGCGGCTGATTATGTGAAAGCCATTGCACCCCTTACCGGGGAAAAGCCGACCGAGTTACAGCGAGCGCATATCCGGGCGCAAAAGGTAGCTGCACAGGAACAACCCACACAGGAGCAGCCGGAAAACTATCTGAAAACTGCCGAGCAGACCACCGAGCAAAACTACAACATGATTGACGGGCAGATAAACAACACCCCGACCGCTGCGGAACTGGAGGAAAAGGCAAAAGCCGGGGAACAGATTTCCCTTGCAGAATACGCCGAAGCCCTCAAAGCAGAAAAAAAACAGACAGAACCGGAGAAAAAGCCCTCTATCCGGGCGCAGCTTAAAGCAGCGAAAGAACAGACACCGAAGAAACAGGCAAGACAAAAAACACAGGATTTGGAAAGGAGCTGACCTATGAAGTTACAAAAATTTGAAAATGTGGACGTTATCGCTTGCCTTGAAGCCATAATGAAACAGAACACCGCTTTTTATCAGAGCGATTTTGACATAGACAAACAGATTTTGCAGAAAGCGGCGGTAAGCCCTATCCCGGAGGACAGACGGCTTTTGTGGTTTTCCCGTCCGTCCGGGACGTGCTGCTTCCGGGAACGGGACGTTTTTCTAAAAGACACAAGGCAGCATAATACATGGCGGTTTTACGGGGAACAGACCCGCGATACTATCCTTGCTTATGCGGTGGAACTGACAGGCACAGAGCAGGAAAAAATCAAAGGCAATCTGTATGAACTGGATTATTTGCAGCATTTCCGGGAAGTAATCGAAAAATCAATCCCTGCCGATAACTACACGCTGATTTATGAACATGGGGAGCTGACAAAACCTGCCGGACAATATTTTGACGGGGACACTGACCCGCAGCTTGGAAAATTTATACGTTTTGAAGCACAGCCAAACAACCCGGAAGCCTTAAAAAGCCTTTTGAGGGAACAGTACCAAAACCGAACACCACATACACAAGGGGATTTTCAGTTACATATCGCCGCCCTGCATGACAGCCGGATTGAAACAGAAGCCCGCCGGATTGTGGAAAATGTAAAAGGGCTTGGAGAGCCGAACAGTTCCAAAAAGACCCATTGTGCGGTAGAACTTTCTCCTTACTTTGTTCCACTGGCAACGGATAAGGACATGGAACGCCTGTTTTCCATGCTCCCTTATAAAAGCCTTTCCTTTTCCACGTTAGAGGGCAGGCATGGCATTTATGCGCTGATAGATAAAAATGAGAAGAATAAAGAGATGAAACAGTCCCGTCCCTTTGTCCGGGCGCAGTTACAAACAGAGAAATCCCCAAAAGTCCCGAAAAAGACAGTAAAATCAAAAAATCACGAATTGGAGGTATGAGCATGATTAGACTAACCGTTGAAGAAATGAACCTGTTGAGTATTTACCATGAGGGAAGCAAGGCACAGCTTATGGAAAATATGACGGCTGCGCTACCATTCATGGACGAGGATATGCGTCCCTTTGCAGAACGCACCTTACAGAAAATCTACCCATTAACAGAAAACGAATATGCGGAGCTTGCCATTTTCGCCGCTGATGAGGTATGACCGGGGGTAAGCGGCTTACGCCGCCACAGAGCCGGAAAGTCAACAGTCTTGTAAAAAAGGAGTGCTGCAACTGCGAGCGTGGACACTGTATCTTACTGGACGACGGGGAGGAATGTATCTGTCCGCAGCTTATTTCTTATTCGCTTTTATGCAAGTGGTTTCAGATTGCCGTACTTCCTCTTGATAAGCTGCTGTATGCAGAGCTTTTCAAAACCGAGGACAAAAAGCGTTGTACCGAGTGTGGCACATTCTTTGTATCAAAATCAAACAGCGTCAAATACTGCCCGGACTGCCGGAAACGCATTACCCGCAGACAGGCAGCCGAGCGCATGAGGAAACGGCGTGCGGCGGTTACGCAATAAGGGCGAAAAAAGCCTTGATTTACAGGGCATAAACAGCGTGAAACTGGCATAGGCGATACAGAATACCTTTTCCCTTGAAGTCGTGGTTCTACTGCGTAACATAGACAAAAAATGTGACATAGACAGACTTTTTTGTTTGTCTATGTCACGCTTTTTATTTATCATAATATGCAGATATTTGTTTGAGAATTACATTATAATAAGTTTTCATTAAGTTACGTTCTGTATCTCCTATATAACTGTTGTGAGCAATAAGATTTCTGCAATCTGCCATTTCATTTAATTTTGGTATAATAAATTCTCTGTTGGGAAAATACGGACTAAATAAGTCCCAGTTATTGTCAATCAAATTCCCCAAATCTTTAAAATCTAAATAGAATAATTCACTTCCACGAACGCTTAACCATTTCTTGTTTTCTGCATTATCTTTTCGAGTTTGTAAAGTGTTCTGTAAAGCTCTTGGTACAGTAATTTGAGAAAAATAACTTTCGCCGTATTTTTCCTTACAGACTTTCTCAATGAATAACCGTAATGAATTTTCTACAGAATATAAGTATGTATAAACCTCTGCCATATGATAACCTTTAATCTTTACATCTTCCGGCAATATATCATTGATTATTCGTGCAGATATTGAATTTGTGTTTTGTTCTAAATCTAAAATCAAGTCATCTTCTAATTCAAAATCTTTTGTTAAATCTAATTTAAAATATGCGTCTTTAACATCAAATCCAACATTAACAGGAATAAGTCCGTCACAAATGTTTGCTAATTTTCTTTTTGTATCGGGAGTATCAAGAAAATCTATATTAGCGGGATTGACGTAGAATGTAACATAGGCTGAATGAGCGTCCCACCGCCCACCACCACTATAATGTGAATAACCACCTTCTTCAACTTCAACATTGCAACCTTTTAGAAGATTAGCAATATCATACAGATTGTCACGTTTTAATTGATAAATTATTCCTGCAAGTAATTTTTCATTAGAAAAGGGTATTGAATAAGTAAAATCACTCATATTATATATCTCTCCATTCTTGGCAAAGAAATATGTGCCTTAATTTAGAAAATATTATATCATACATCTCTGATATTTTCTACGATTACAATATTATTCAAGTTGTGTCTGCCGTTTCCGTTCCGGCTCTTTTTCCAGTCTTAAAATACGGTCTATGTTCTGCTTGATAACGTTGTATTCCTTGACCTGTTTTTTCAACTTTCCATAATCAGCGTAAAGGGCTTCTTTCTGCGCTTGTAGCTTTCCGTATTCTTCCTGCATGACGGCAAAGTTGGGGAGCTTGGTAATGCCCACCGCTTTTAGTGCCTTTGCCGCTGCTTCATGGAGTATCAGACTGCTTTCCTGCTTTGTCCGGTATGCGTCCTTATCCTTTGCCCTGCGGTATGCTTCATAGGTGGGTTTTGTCTTTTGGTAGGTGGCAACGTGCTTCATCAGCACTACCATATCTGCAAGACGTTTCTCCACGCTCTTTAATGCGTCTGCGGTCTTTTCATTTTCTGAATTTATTTCCTCAATCCGGCTGATTAAATCCGCGTACTGCTCAATCTGATGTTCCGTCAAGAAATTCATAGTTTTTGCAGCCAGTTTCAGATTATGGATTTTCGCCCACTGTTCATAGCCCCGGCTCTCTTGTGCCTTGATACTGTTTTCAATGTCAATAAGCAGCGATACGCCGCGCTGCTCTTTGGGAGCTTTCGCCGTCCTTGCGCGCTTGTCTGCAATCCGTTCTTTGATTGCTTCCTCTGTATAATCTGCACCGAGGGTTTTTAAGCGGGTAAACCGTTCCTGTTCGGGAGCGCGGCAGGAGATATATTTTCCTGGCTTTATCTCATAGTCTGCCGCCTGTAACCTCTGCAATAATTCTTCAAAACTTGCCACTTGGGGGATAAGCGTATCAACGGCAATTTTCAGCTTGCCTTTCCAACTTGTCCCGGCTTTTTCAGCTTGATATTCCGCATAACTTTTTCCCTTACTGCCTTTACCCGGAACAACAACAGACAGCCCGTTTTCCCGGCACAGCTTGTCGCTCATGTTCCGTATGCCGTAGTAGCTGCGCTTATTGGAATTGTACTTATGGTAGTCAACAAAATTGACCGCGCAAAAAATGATATGGTTATGGATATGTCCCTTATCTATGTGGGTGGTTAGGACGTATTCGTGTTGTCCCTTTGTTACTGCGTCGGCAAGCTGTTTTCCGATTGCGTGGGCTTTCTCACAGTCCACCTCTCCCGGTTCAAACGATTGTATCAGATGAAAGGCTAAGTTGTTCCCTTTCTGCCGAGCCTGCGATAAGGTATATTCAAACTCAATATCTGCCGTTTCATAGCTGCACCCAAAAGAGGACACAAGCGTTTTCCCGTCTGTCTTATCCGGGTTTTGGATATAATCAAGGGCTTTGCTCAACGTGCTTTTAATAGGCTTAATCTTTGTAACCGCCATATCTCCGCAAGCACCCCCTTTATTTCCTCTATGTCCTCTTGGTAGACGCTGCCTGTCGCATTGACACGCTTTGCAATCTGATTGATGTTGACCCCGATTTTCTGTATCTCCGCTGTCATGGCTTTTATATCGCTATGGTCTGTCTGAATGATGTACCCGTCAATGGCAATCTTGCGAAGATACGCCGCCATGTTCCGGGTGGGGACGAGCTTCATTTTCTGCTCAATCAATGCCCGTTCTTCCTCTGTTACATAGAATTTGATTTGTATTTTTCTTTTGCGTCCATTCATGCAATCACTCCTTTCCATTCCGAGGGTTTGGGACACTTCCCAACAAGCAATTTTCAAGCGACGCACCGCAGGGCGGGAGGGCGAAAATACGGAAAAGGGTACTCTTTTCCTATGCTTGCTAAGAAAGTTTTTTCCTCACTTATCACTACAACGAAACTCCCAGTATGCCAAAAAAGAGCAAAAGAAAAACGCCGCAATCCTGCGACGCTTCAAGAACTCTATATAGACGAAAACGAGGGAACTTTATTCCCCCGTCCTGTCATTGTTGGCTTCCTCTATGCCTTTGGCAGTAGCAGACATAATTTTTAAGTCCGTTTCGCTCATTGTGTCAAGCATGGTATCGAGCTGACGGCGGCGTGTGGACTTCTCCTGTTCCCGCTCCGGGAAAAAGAACTGGTCTACTGATACATCAAGCAGAGTTACAAGCTCATACAAAATCTGTAAACTTGGGTGCTGCCCGCTGTTCTCAATGGACGCGATATATCGGGGCGCAATATTCAGCGTGTCGGCTAACTGATTGCGTGATATTCCCTTTGCTTTTCTTGCTGCTTTAATGGCTTGCCCGAAAGCCTTAAAATCGAATTTCTCTTTATCCTGCTTCATAATTATTTCACCCAGTTACATTTTACTGTTCCTCTTTTCTTTGAGATATGATTACACAGAGCATAGTATTGACTGAAATAGAGCATATTATGTTAAAAGCAACATTGTCTTTTTGAGATGAAAATGTTATACTGATAATAATCCCTATTTGATTGAAAGAAGTGATTTATATGTGTATCAACACTAAAAAGAGAAACAAAGATTTTCTCCATGCAAAGCCAGTAGATTGCGACGGTTGCATGGAGTAAAATAGTCGCAGAATAAATGCTGGCTTTGTAACTTGACTATCATAATCAAGGAGGAAGCCTGCATGAAATATAAAAATGCACAAGCTATTCTTCCGGACGCATTGGTAAAAGAGTTACAAAGTTATGTTCAAGGAGAATATATTTATATTCCTGTTGAACAGGAACAACAAAAGCGTTGGGGAGAAGTTTCCGGTTACAGGAAAGAATTAGAGCAACGTAATCAAAAGATAAAACAGGAATATCAAAGCGGTATTTCTATGAATTGTCTTGCCGAAAAATATTGCCTATCTTTATATGCTGTTCGGAAAATTATATATCAAAAGTAAGGTAAGGGGCTGCTGAGTGTGCAGCCTCTTATTTTTTTATACAGATTGGTTCGGTATTATATAGAGTATAGAAAACATTTTCAATGAACTGTATGATAAAGAAGAAATATTTGAAGTACATGGGAGGAGGGAACTATTATGTGTACCCGATTTGTTTATAATGGGAATGACATGATTACAGGATTTAATTTTGATATTGACCTTGCAGTATGGAAACATAAAGTGATAAAAGAAAAAGAACGCTTTTATATAGGTATTTTACGACCGGACGGAACATACCACTCTTATCATGGTATCAATAGAAATGGAAATGTTGGGACATTGTTATATGTACATGACAATCCTGCCGGAATATATCGAGATAATTCTGATTGTATAACGATTGCAGACTTGACAGAGCAGTTTATTAAAGCACAAATTTCTTTTGATGAGGTACTCCAAATTGTAAAGTCAAAGCAAATTACCTATGCGCCGGACGCAACCATGCAAGCAATGTTATCAGACAGTCATGGACGTGTCTTAATCATTGAACCGGGAATAGGTTATAAAGAAGAATACGAACAATATTCCTTGATAACGAACTATTCTTTGATGAAGCCGGAAAGTACAAAAGATTTTATCGTTCCGGGGGACGATAGATATGAACGTGCTTTGAAAAAATTAGAAAAATATAGTCCCGATTTTTCAATTTCAGATGCAATTCATTTACTTTATGATGTACGTCAAGAGGGTGCATGGGCAACGAGAGTTTCTTTCGTGTATTCTGCCAAAGAGCAAACCGTATATTATGTAGAAAATAACCATTTTGAATGTATTCAAACATTCACTTTTCCGTTAGAGCAATAAGGGAGGAACCATTATGTTACAGAAAATTTATCCACGTTCAAAAGATAAAGCAACAGTATATCTTAAAAGTGTTATCACTAACCCTAATATCATAGTGGGCGATTATACTATGTATAATGATTTTGTGAAAGAACCAAAAGACTTTGAAAAAAATAATGTTTTATATCAGTATCCTATCAATCAAGACAATTTGATAATTGGGAAATTTTGTTCAATCGCGTGTGGAGCAAAGTTTATTTTTAATAGTGCAAATCATACATTATCGTCCTTATCAACATATCCGTTTCCTATTTTTTTTGAAGAGTGGGGATTAGACGTAAAAGACATTACAAAGGCATGGGATAATAAAGGAGATATTGTTGTCGGAAATGATGTTTGGATTGGTTATGAAGCAGTCATTTTAGCGGGCGTTACGATTGGCGACGGTGCTATTATCGGGGCGCGAGCCGTTGTAACGAAAGATGTTCCACCTTATACAATCGTGGGAGGTGTACCGGCAAAACAGATACGAAAAAGATTTAATGAGGAAACGATTGATACATTGCTCAAATTAAAATGGTGGGATTGGTCTAAAGAGAGAATAGCTAAAAATATTACTGCTATTCAATCCGGTAATGTAAAACAACTAAACTAAATCTGCCGCGCGACGGCAAAAGAAAAAAAGCCGTCGCAATGCAGACATCTTTTAATGCGTTTTTTCAGCGGTGGTTTTGAATTTCAGAGCCGCCGCTTCTTTTTGCATAAATTTAGCAACGACGACCCCATTTGACCTTGCAATCAGCATGGCGGTATATAGGAGGTTGCCGTTATGCTGAATAAAATAAGCTATGCTTATCTGACAAAAGGACATCTTTTGTCAAAAAAAGTTTGTATCCTACAACGGGTTATTCCGGCTATGTAGATGAACTGTCAAATCAATTAAATACTGCTGT
>ERZ773149.1278-NODE-1278-length-20912-cov-12.340174_pt1 | contig 20912 bp, 15 predicted proteins | sample MGYA00511081_ERZ773149 | MGnify/ENA primary metagenome ERZ773149 (study PRJEB29015, sample SAMEA2737846) | human gut metagenome | biome: human gut; feature: human-associated habitat; material: faeces | place: China | collected 2012 ...
TCTGCATATGCAGGCGGACCTCATCTCATGTACAGCCTTGTCGCCCCCACCTCTTCCAGTCTCATAATGTGGGCATTGTGTGGCGGATGTCGCAAAATACCGGAATAGTTGCAATTCCAAGGGTTATTCGGCCACAAGCCGCGCCCTTGCACATCACAGCCGATTCGTATGGAAACACATGGCTAACACAATAACCCCATAGTCTTGGTGACCGTGCCAATGAAGACGGCGCGGAGAGTAGTTAAGGAAGAGGTATTTCCCTTGAAGAATCATCGCAAGATTTTGGCGGCTGTCGCATCCATCGCGGCAATCGCATCGCTGACCGCATGCGGCGGCGTGAAGGACGCCAATACGGCGAGCGGATCCGCGATCACCATCGGCACCACCGATAAGATCACCAGCGTGGATCCCGCGGGCTCTTACGACAATGGTTCGTATGCCGTGCAGATTCAGATTTTCCCGTTCCTGTATGCACAGGATTACAATACGTCCGAATTGAGCCCGGATATCGCCGCCGATGACGGTACATGGAATGATGACGGCACCGAATTCACCGTAAAGATCAAGGAAGGGCTGAAGTTCGCGAACGGTCATGACCTGACCGCATCCGACGTCAAGTTCTCCTACGATCGCATCAAGAAGATCAACGACCCGAACGGCCCGAGCTCCCTGCTCGCCAACGTCGAATCCGTCGAGGCTCCGGACGATACCACCGTCGTGTTCAAGGACTCCGTGCCGTTCGATGTGACGCTCAAGCAGGTCATGTCCAGCCCGGCCGGCCCCATCGTCGACGAAGAGGTCTTCGACGCCGACAAGCTGACCGACGCCGACACCATCGTCAAGGGGAACGCGTTCGCCGGCCCGTACAAGCTCACCGCGTTCAAGATGAACGAGACCGCGTCCTACGAGAAGAACGACAGCTACAAGGGCCTGACTCCGGCCAAGAACGACGCCATCCAGGTCAAGTACTTCGCCGACGCGTCCAACCTCAAGCTCAACGTCCAGCAGGGCCAGATCGACGTGGCCTTCCGCTCGCTGACCCCGACCGACATCGAGGACCTGTCCAAGGACTCCAAGGTCAAGGTCGTCAAGGGGCCGGGCGGTGAGGAACGCTTCCTGACCTTCAACTTCAAGATCCAGCCCTACGGCGAGTCCCAGTCCGACGCCGACGCCAACAAGGCCAAGGCCGTGCGCCAGGCCGTCGCCAACCTCATCGACCGCGATGAGCTGAGCAAGAAGGTCTACAAGGGCACCTACACCCCGATGTACTCCTTCATCCCCGACGGACTGTCCGGCCATGACGACACGCTGAAGGCCGCCTATGGCGACGGTGAGGGCAAGCCCGACGCCACCAAGGCCAAGAAGGTGCTGGAGGACGCCGGCGTTTCGACCCCGGTCGACCTCAAGCTCCAGTACAACGGCGACCACTACGGCTCCTCGTCCGCCGACGAGTACGCCGCCATCAAGTCCCAGCTGGAGGCCGACGGCCTGTTCAAGGTCGACCTGCAGCAGACCGAATGGACGCAGTACAACAAGGAACGCGTCGTCACCGAAGACTCCGACGGCTCGTACCCGGTCTACCAGCTCGGCTGGTTCCCGGACTACTCCGATCCGGACAACTACCTGTCCCCGTTCTTCCGCGACGGCAACTTCGTCAACAACGGCTACTCCAACAAGGAAGTCAACGATCTGATCGTCAAGCAGGCAGGCGAGAAGGACGCCACCAAGCGTGAGGAGATCCTCAAGCAGGTCCAGGCCCTGGAGACCGAGGACCTGTCCACCATCCCGCTGCTGCAGGGTGCCCAGGTGGCCGTCACCGGAACGAACATCAAGGGTGTCGTACTCGACGCCTCGTTCCGCTTCCGCTACGCATCAGTGACCAAGTCCTGATCCAGTCCCGGCTCCCGCCGACGCGGGGCGACGCCCGTGAAGCCGGTCATGGATGGTGCAGTTGACGCCAAGCCATCCATGACCGCCGCGGGCGATCCCACACGCCGCGGGAGCATCATCCGTATTCGATCGTTTTTCCCAGAAGGAGCATCGCGTGTCCGAAAGCGCCACGGCGTCGGCACCTGCGAAGACGCAGCCGAAAGCCAAGAAAAACCGTTTGTCCAGTGGGTTTTTCCGTTTCGTATTGACCAGATTCCTGCTGATCATCCCCACTGTATTCATTCTCGTCACCATCGTGTTTTTCGTGATGCGTGCCACCGGCGACCCGATTTCCGCCGCCATGGGCGGACGTCTGACTCCCGAAGAGCTGCAACGCCGTATCCACGCCGCCGGCTATGACCGTCCGCTGGTCGTGCAGTACCTCGACTATCTTGGCGGGCTACTGCGCGGCGATCTGGGCACCACGCTCACCGACAACCAGCCGGTCACCACCATCCTGACCCGCTACGGGGCGGCCACGTTCGAGCTCGCGTTCCTGAGCCTGATCGTCGCTCTGATCGTCGGCATCGGACTGGGCCGTCTCGCCGCCAGGCGCCGCGACCACGCCGCCGATGCGGGCATCCGCGTGTTCGCCATCCTGTGCTATGCGACGCCGGTGTTCTTCCTGGGACTGATGCTCAAGCTCGTCTTCGCGGTGTGGCTCAACGTGCTGCCCCCATCCGGTCGTTCCAGCTTCGCCAGCGACATGCAATTCCAGAGGCTGGTGTCGCCCACGGGCTTCTACATCATCGACGCCTTCCAGCTGGGTGACATGAGCGTGCTGGTCGATGTGCTGCGTCACGCGGTGCTGCCCGCCCTCGCGCTGGGTCTGCTGACCGCAGGCGTGTTCATCCGTCTGGTGCGCACCAACGTCATCTCCACGTACACGTCCGGCTACGTCGAGGCGGCGCGCTCCCGCGGCGTGTCGGAGGGACGTCTGCTGTCCAAGCACGCCTGGCGCCCCGCAATGATCCCTATCATCACGGTCATGGGCATGCAGATCGCGCTGATGCTCGCCGGCGCGGTGCTGACCGAGACCACCTTCGAGTGGAAGGGTCTGGGATTCATGCTGTCCCAGTACCTCAAGCAGCGTGACTTCGTCGCCGTGCAGGGCATCGTGATCCTAATCGCCATCATCGTCGCCGTGGTCAACTTCATCGTTGACGTGATCAGCGCGCTCATCGATCCGAGAGTGAGGTACTGACATGACCGAAAGCACTGCAACCAAAGTCGGCGTGCCCGGCGACAAGCGGCTCGGCGACCTCAAGGTCAACAAGCCGGTGCCATGGTACGGCAAGCTGCCGGTGGTGCGCGACCTGAAGATCGCGGTCGGCTGGCAGAAGGCCATGCTGGTCACGGGCCTTGTCATCACCGGCGTGTTCCTGCTCGTGGCGGTCTTCGCCCCGCTGATTGCGCCTTACGGATACTCGCAGATCAAGGACGCGGACGGCGTGTCGTTCCCGACGCAGGCCGCCCCCTCGTCCAAGCACATCTGGGGCACCACCGTCGGCGGATTCGACGTGTTCAGCCGCACGGTGTGGGGAGCGAGGACCGCGGTCATCGCCATCATCGTCGCCGTGCTGCTGTCGATCTTCGTCGGCGTGCTGCTCGGCCTCATCTCCGGATATTTCGGCGGATGGGTCGACCGCGTGCTGGTCGTGATCGCCGACGCCATCTACTCGTTCCCGTCGCTGCTGCTCGCCATCCTGATGGCCATCATGATCTCCGGCGGCCAGTCCGGCCTGTGGAGCGGCATCCTGGCATCAGGCATCTCCATCACCGTGGTGTACATCCCGCAGTACTTCCGCACCATCCGCGCCGAAGTGGTGCGCATCAAAGGGTCGGCCTACGTCGAGTCGGCGAAGGTCGTGGGCGCCTCCACATGGCGCATCATGACCAAGCACCTGCTGAAGAACTCGACGCGCACGCTGCCCGTCATCCTTACGCTCAACTCGTCCGAGGCGATTCTGACACTCGCCGGACTGGGCTTCCTCGGCTTCGGCATCGAGCCGACGTCCGCGGCCGAATGGGGGTACGACCTGAACCGTTCCGTCGCCGACGTCACCGCCGGCATCTGGTGGACGGCCGTGTTCCCCGGCATCGCCATCGTGCTGATCGTGCTGGGCATCACACTGGTGGGCGAATCGCTCAACGATCTGGCGGATCCGCGTCTTCGTGCCCGCAAGTCCGCCGGCGAGGTCATCGGATCCATCGAAGACACGTCCGTCGACCCCAGTGAGAAGCCGAGCGCCGACAACGAGGTGATCGCGGAGCTCAAATCCGAAGGCAAGCCCCAGGTCAGTGTGGAGAACCCTGCCATCGCGCAGGTGATGGAAAAGGAGACCGACCATGAGTGACTCGACCAACGTCAAGGACACGTCCGGCAATCTAGCCGAAATCAAGAACCTCAGCGTCTCGTTCATGACCGATGCGGGCTCCATCAAGGCCATCGACAAGGTGGACTTCACCATCCCGCGCAAGACCGTGGTCGGCGTGGTCGGTGAATCCGGCTCCGGCAAGTCGGTGACCGCCCGTTCGATCATCAAGCTGCTGCCCGAGACCGCCACCACGTCCGGTGCGATCTACCTGTCGAACCGTGCCGACTCCGAACGTCTTGACGTGCTGAGCCTGTCCGGTGAGGATCTGCGCCGCATGCGCGGCTCCGAAGCGGCCATGGTGTTCCAGGAGCCCAACTCGGTGCTCAACCCGGTGTACACCATCGGCTGGCAGATCGAGGAGGGCCTGCGCGCCCACGGCATGAAAGACAAGAAGGAGCGCCGGGCGAAGGCCATCGACATCCTCAAGAAGGTCGGCATCCCCGAGGCCGAGACCCGCATCGACTACTATCCCCACCAGTTCTCCGGCGGCCAGAAGCAGCGCATCGTCATCGCGATGGCGCTGGTGCTCAACCCCGGTCTGATCCTCGCCGACGAGCCGACCACCGCGCTCGACGTGACCGTGCAGGCCGAAATCCTCGACCTGCTGCGTCTCGCCCGCGACGAGTTCGACGCCTCCGTGCTGATCATCACGCACAACATGGGCGTCATCGCCGACATCGCCGACCAGGTGGTCGTGATGTACCGCGGCCATGTCGTCGAGCAGGGCGATGTGGAAAGCATCTTCTACCACCCCAGCCATCCCTACACCCAGCGCCTGCTGGCGGCGGTGCCGCGCATCGGCCAGAAGCTGGTCGTGCGCGATGTCGACGGCAAGCCGATCGACCGCACGTCGGATTGGCATGACGAGCCACTGGCCGTCGAGGCGAAGGGACTGACGATCACGTACCCCGGGCACCTGATGCAGCCCGACTTCGTGGCCGTAGACGGCATCGACTTCGCGATCCACCGTTCCGAAGTGCTCGGTCTGGTGGGGGAGTCCGGTTCCGGGAAATCCACCACCGGCCGCGCGATAGCCGGCCTGCAGAAAGTGAGCGGAGGCTCGCTCAATGTGCTCGGCGTCGAGATGAACGGCGTCAGGGAGCGTGATTTCAAGCCCAAGCGTGCCGACATCGGATTCGTGTTCCAGGATCCGGGCAGCTCGTTCAACCCGCTGATGACCATCGCGGAGAACGTCGCCGAACCGCTCATCGTGCACCGCAAGTACTCGTCGGTCGCTGACGCGAAGGAGTACGTGGGCGACCTGCTGGAGATGGTGCAGCTGCCGAGGGCGTACATGAGCCGATTCCCGCACGAGCTGTCGGGTGGCCAGCGGCAACGCGCCTCGCTGGCACGCGCGCTGGCGCTCAAGCCGTCGCTGCTGATCGCCGACGAGCCGACGAGCGCGCTCGACGTGTCGGTGCAGGCCAAGGTCCTGGAACTGTTCAAGAAGCTGCAGGTTGAGATCGGATTCGCCTGCCTGTTCATCACCCACGATCTGGCCGTGGTGGACATGCTCGCCGACCGTATCATGGTCATGCACAAGGGACGCATCGTCGAGCACGGCGACGCCGACGACATCATGCAGCGGCCGAGCAACCAGTACACGAAGAAACTGCTCGCCTCGCTGCCGGTTCCCGACCCGCGCGAACAGCAGAAGCACCGCGCCCACCTGCACGAGCTCCTGGCCGCCGAAAACGCGGCCTAGCCGCTAGCCCCAGCAGGATTACCGGTTCCGCCCCGCTGGCGGGAGGACACATATCGACTCCACGCGAACGTCGTATGGGCGGGCGTGGTGCGACTAGTATAGGGAAGGAATTGTCAGTCGGTTTTCGAACGACACAGGTTTTCGAACAGTACGAAGGAGCGTCACACGATGAGCGAAGTCATCACCGAGAAGGACAAGGAATACGAGGCCCGCGAGGAGGCGAACGCCCCCGGCGCGGATCAGGCGATGAGCGACCGTGTGAACAACCGTTCGCTGCGCCCCAATTCCAGTGCCTTCATTGATTTCATGAAGACCGGTTGGGACGCCAGTGAACCGGAGATCGAGCCGCTCGAATCCTCGAAGTTCACGCCGGCGCGACTCGCCGCACTGGGCAAGGCGTTCCCCGGCGAGCGTCTGGTGATTCCGGCAGGCAGTCCCAAGGTGCGCAACAACGACTGCGATTACATGTTCCGCCCGGACACCACCTTCGCGTACTACCCCGGCCTCGGCCAGGATTACGAGGCGGGTGCCGTGCTGGTGCTCAACCCTCTCGACCCGGATTCGCCCGAGGCGAAGGCCGGCAAGACGCATGAGGCCGAGCTGTTCGTCGCCCCGCGCGCCGACACCGCCACGCAGGACTTCTTCATGAACGCCCATTACGGCGAATACTGGGTGGGTCCTCGCGCCGGTCTCAAGGAAATGACCGCGATGACCGGCATCGAGACGCACGACATCGCCCAGCTGGCTGACGCGCTGTCCAAGGACGTCGGGGCCGAGGCCGGTGCGGTGCGCGTGCGCGTGATCAGCAACGCCGACCCGCAGGTCACGTCACTGGTCGAATCGATCCGTGAGGCCAACGGCTATACCGACCCGGACAAGAACAACGCAGCCGACGACAAGCTGCACGAGTTCGCCGCCGAAGCCCGCATGGTCAAGGACGAGTACGAGATCGGAGAGATGCGCAAGGCCGTCCAGGCCACCAAGCACGGCTTCGACCACATCCTTGCGAAGCTTCCCGAAGCGCTCGACAAGCCGCGCTCCGAGCGCATCCTCGAAGGCGCGTTCAACGCGGTGGCCCGCGAGGAGGGCAACGCGCTGGGCTACGATACGATCATCGCCTCCGGCGAGCACGCGCCGATTCTGCACTGGATGCGCAACACGGGCGTCGTGCGCAAGGGCGACATGCTGCTCATCGATGCCGGTGTGGAGGTCAACAGCCTGTACACGGCCGACATCACCCGCACGTTCCCGACCAACGGCAAGTTCACCGATTTCCAGCGCCGGCTCTACCAGGCGGTGCTGGACTCCCAGCAGGCCGGCTTCGAGGCCGCCAAGCCGGGCGCCACGTACTCCGACATCCATCACGCCTGCATGCGCGTGATCGCGCAGCGCCTGCACGACTGGGGGCTGCTGCCGGTGGACGTCGAGGAATCGCTGTCGCCCGAAGGCCAACAGCACCGCCGTTGGCTCGCCTGCGGCGTGGCGCACCACCTCGGACTTGACGTGCACGATTGCGCACAGGCCCGCTACGAGTCGTACCAAGGCGCGAAGATCGAACCCGGCATGATCTTCACCATCGAGCCCGGCCTGTACTTCCGCGAGGACGACCTGCTGATTCCGCCGGAATATCGCGGTATCGGCATCCGCATCGAGGATGACGTGCTGATGACCGAGAACGGCCCCGAATGGATTTCCGCAGGCATCCCGAAGCGGCCCGACGACGTCGAGCAGTGGATGGCCGACATGGCCGCAGGCTCCAAGGCCTGATTGTTCCGATCCGATGCCGCCCCTTTCAACGGGGCGGCATCGTCGGTTGTACGCAATATAAGGAGGAATGCCCATGCCAACACCCGAATTCGTATTGGAGTTGCGCAAGAAGATCGGCCATGACCTGTTGTGGCTCAACGGGGTCACCGGCTGCGTGCTGGACGACCGGGGCCGCCTGCTGCTGGGCCGTCGCTCCGACACCGGTGAGTGGGCCATGGTCTATGGCATCAACGAGCCCGGTGAGCAGCCGGCGGATACGGTGGTGCGCGAGATCAGGGAGGAGACCGGCATCGACGCGGTCGTCACAGACCTGGTCGCCGTCACGTCGTCGTCACGCGTGATCACCTATGCGAACGGCGACAACACGATGTACATGGACCACTCGTTCCTGTGCGCTCTCAAGCCCGGCGGCAATGCCGAGCCGTATGTGGGGGACGAGGAAAGCCTGAACGTGGGCTGGTTCGAACTGGATGATCTGCCCGAGCCCATGGCCGCCAGCACTGTGGAGCGGCTGAAGCTGTTCCGGCGCTATCTCGACAACAAGCGCCGGGGCGACGCCCACGCGCTGTTCGTCGCCGACGGGGTGCAGCGCTAGCGGCGGGTCTGTTTGCGTCTCTAAGTGCGCGCCGAAACGACAAGTGCGCGAACATAGGGACGCAAACCGGCCCATTTGCGTTCCTAAGTGCGCACGGTTGTCGTTTCGGCGCGCACTTAGAGACGCAAACGAGCGCTGCACGGTCGTCATAGGGGCTGACCGGTGTGACGTGCCGTCCGTCTCACTCGTCTTCCATGTCGGCGAGCTCATGCGCCGGGCAGGCAAGCGCAAACACGGCCGTGGTCGCTATGAACGCGACGCCACTGAGGATGATTGCCCGCATGATCCATCTTCTATCGCGTGGTCTTCTCATCGGAGAGCCGAACCTTTCCTTATCAAGTACAGCACCATATAAGAGCTCGTTTCATGGGTCAGGTCATACGAACGGTCAATTTTTGGTGACGACTTCGTGAATTACGCCGTCATCGTGCCTGCGATTGGCGTCGCAATGACGCGGCGGCGACCTGCTGGCCGGATATTGCCGTCGGCATATGACAGGACGACCATTAGAATGGCGTAACGGAACCATTGACGAGCAAACGAGGTCGATATCAGCATGTCTTTTGAGCATCCGAACCGCAACAACGAGTCCATCCGCGACGTGGAGCGCGACATCATGCGCCGCCCGCCGGAGCACAACACCACGAATCTGGATCTGGACCGGATGAACCTCATGCTCGACGTGCTCGGCCATCCGGAGCACTCGTTCCGTGTGATCCACGTCACCGGCACGAACGGCAAGGGATCGACCGCCCGCATGGCCGAGGCCCTCTGCCGGGCGTATGGGCTGCGCACCGGCCTGTATACGTCGCCGCATCTGGAACGTATCAACGAGCGCATTGCCATCGACGGGCAGGAGCTGAGCGATGACGATTTCGTGGACATGTGGGATCAGATCAAGGATCTGGTCGCCATCGTCGACGCGAAGATGGCCGAGTCCGGCCGTCCCCCGATGAGCTTCTTCGAGGTGTTGACGTCGATGGCCATCTGGAAGTTCGCCGACGCGCCGGTCGACGTTGCCGTCGTCGAGGTCGGCATGGGCGGCCTGTGGGACGCGACGAACGTGCTGGACGCGGACGCGGCCATCATCGGCCCGGTCGACATGGATCACATGCAGTGGCTTGGCGACACCGTCGAGCAGATCGCCACCGAGAAGGCCGGTATCATCAAGCCGAACTGCACCGCCATCATCGGGCCGCAGCCGCATGAGGAGCGGGTCATGCCGATTCTGATGGAGGCCGCCGAGCTTCTTGACAGCGGCTCCTACCGCGCTGCCCTGAAAGCCCAGCTTGCGGGCGGCGCACGGAGCTTTGCCGCCGCGCGGCAGGCCGCAGCGGCTCAGCTTGCATCTGACGAGCGGGTCGCCGCCCTGCTGGACAAGCCCAACAACAACCTCGCTGTCGAATACTGCCGGGCCATCCGCAGCCTTGCGCCTCGGATGGAGGCTTATCCCCTGCCCCGGCAAGGCGCGAACCACGGTGAGGCGCTCCACTCTGCCCATGGGCAGTTCGCCAGCGCCAGCGCACTTCGCAAGCTCTGGGCCGAGGGCGGAGCGAACGCCGTCGCGCCTTATGTACCCGAGGCGGTCTTCCCGCTTTATCAGGAGGCTTACGCCGCCGGGCAGTACACCGATTTTTCCGCCGCCGGGCGGTGCGAGCTGGCCCTTCTCCGATCTGCCTGCCGGGGTAAAGCGCCCTTTGCAGACATCCGCGGCGTCTCCGAAGGACTGGAGCACCGTCTGGAAGCCGCCGTCCGTACCAGCACCACCTACGACGAACTGCTGGACGCTCTCACCACCGTCCGCTACCCCCGGGCGCGGATGCGCCGCCTCGCCATGGACGCCGCGCTGGGCTGCACCGCCGACAGTCTCCCCGCCCTTCCGCCCTATCTCCATCTGCTGGGAGGGAAGAAGGATGCCCTTCCTTTCTTAAAAAATTGCACCCTCCCTGTCTCCCACTCGCTGGCCCGTCTGCGGGGATCAGGCGGTGCCTGCACCCAGATGGCCGAGGCGCAGCTTGCCGCCGCCGATTTTGGTACGCTCTGCCGCGTTTCACCCGAGGCAATGGGCGGTCTACTTCGTCAAAAAAATATCTTTTTGACGTAATGACAGAAATTTTTCTGCAAATTTTGTTATTTCGGCACTTGTATGCCGAAGCAGTTTCGGTGTATTATAGTAAAGATACTTGGATACAACACCGCCTGTTCGACAGGTACAAGGAGGAACCATGGCACTTCACGTTCTGGACGAAGCCAACCGCTGCCTCGGCTGCAAAAAGCCGATGTGCCAGCAGGGCTGCCCCATCCACACCAACATCCCCGAGGTCATCCGCCTGCTCAAGGACAATCACCTCGACGACGCCGGCCGGATGCTGTTTGAAAACAATCCCCTGACCACTGTGTGCAGCCTCGTGTGCAACCACGAGAACCAGTGCGAGGGCCACTGCATCCGCAACCGGATGCCCAGCCACGACCCCGTCCACTTCTCCATCATCGAGGACTACATCTCCACCACCTACGCCAACAAGATGACTTCCGGCCCCGCCCCTAAAAACGGCATGAAGGCCGCTGTCGTCGGCTCGGGGCCTGCGGGCCTGACCGTCGCCGTCCTGCTGGCACGCTGGGGTTACGATGTCACCATCTTCGACGCCCGCGACAAGATCGGCGGCGTCATGCGGTACGGCATCCCCAACTACCGCCTGCCCGACAGCGTACTGGACGACTTCCAGTACCGCCACCTCGAGCTGAAGGGCATCCACGTCCGCCCCAATACCGCCATCGGCAAGACCATCACCATCGACGACCTCTTCCGGGACGGCTATAAGAGCGTCTTCATCGGTGCCGGTCTGTGGAAGGCCAACGCCATGCACATCAAGGGCGAGACGCTGGGCAACGCGGCCTTCGGCATCGACTATCTGGCCAACTCCAAGGCCTTCCAGCTGGGCGACGACATCGCCGTCATCGGCGTGGGCAACTCCGCCATGGACTGCGCCCGCACTGCCATCCGCAACGGCGCACGCCACGTCACCTGCTACGCCCGCCGCGACGAGGAGTGCATCAGCGCTTCCGAGCATGAAGTGCGGTACGCCAAGCTCGAGGGCGTGGGCTTCCGCTTCTGCAAGGCTCCGGTGGAGATCCGTGAGAACGGCATCATCTGCCGCGACACCGTGAAGGGCGAGGACGGCAAGTTCACCCAGGTAGAGGGCAGCGAGACCTTCTACCCCCACACCGGCGTCATCGTCTCGGTGAGCCAGGGTTCTGAGAACTCCCTCGTCAAGACCACCACCGGCATCGAGACCAACCAGCGCGGCCTGCTCACCGTCAACGAGGACGGCAGCACCACCCGCGAGGGCGTGTTCGCCGGCGGCGACGCCGTCATGGGCGCGCGCACCGTCGTGGAGGCCGTGGCCATCGCCAAAAAGGTGGCTGAGTCCATGGACGCCTACATGAAGGCCCTGCCCGCCGACAACACTCCCGACCCCTACGCCGGTATTCCGGTGTTCTCCACCCCGACTTCTGACGTTCTGGCAAAGCAGGGCGTCTAACTTCTGATCTTCAAGGCTGCTGTACAAAAGCGCGGCAGCCTTTTCTTTTTGTAACATTTCTGTTTCTTTGCCAATCTTAGCCGCTCTTTTGTTGACGGACTTTTGTCTGTTTTTGTATACTTAATAAGGAAATATTTCTCAATTCCAACGCCCGGCGGCACTGCTTCCGGGCGGGAAAGGCTGGTGGACATCATTATCAAATCATCCATCCCCAAGCTTCGGGAAAAGCTGCTGGAGGCACTGCAGGCCGTCCTGCCCATCGCGGCCATCGTGCTGGTGCTCTGTTTCAGCATTGCCCCTGTTTCCCCGAGCATCCTGCTCTGCTTTCTGCTGGGCGCTGCCATGATCATCGTCGGCATCATGTTCTTCACCCTGGGTGCCGAGATGAGCATGACCCCCATGGGCGAGCGGGTCGGCTCCATGCTCACCCGGAGCCAGAGCCTCTTTCTCATCATCGGCGTGGGTTTCCTGCTGGGCTTCCTTATCACCATCTCAGAGCCTGACTTACAGGTGCTTGCCAATCAGGTACCCTCCATCCCCAACATGACCCTCATCCTCTCGGTGGCTGTGGGCGTAGGCATCTTCCTCGTCATGGCCTTCCTGCGTATGCTGCTGGGCATCCCGCTGCCCCGGCTGCTGGTCATCTTTTACGCTGCCATCTTCCTTCTGGCTGCATTTGTGCCGAGAGAGTTTCTGGCCGTGGCCTTCGACTCCGGCGGCGTCACCACCGGCCCCATGACCGTCCCCTTCATCATGGCGCTGGGCGTCGGTGTGTCGGCCATCCGTTCCGACCGCCATGCAGCGGACGACAGCTTCGGCCTCGTGGCCCTCTGCTCCGTAGGTCCCATCCTCGCCGTCCTCATCCTCGGCATCGTCTTCAATGCCAGCGAGAGCAGCTACCTGCCGCCGGTCATCCCCGAAGTGGGCGACTCGGTGGAGCTGTGGCAGCTGTTCAGCGAGGGCCTGCCCACCTATCTGCACGAGATCGCCACTTCCCTGCTGCCCATCGTCGTGATGTTCGGCATCTTCCAGCTCGCCGCCCTCCACATCGACCGGCGGACGCTGGGCCGCATCGGCGTAGGCCTCGTCTATACTTACATCGGCCTCGTGCTCTTCCTCACCGGGGCGAACATCGGCTTCATGCCCGCCGGCAACTACCTCGGTCAGGTCCTGGGCGGCCAAAGCAGCCGGTGGCTGCTCATCCCCATCGGGATGCTCATCGGCTACTTCATCGTCCGGGCCGAGCCTGCGGTCTATGTCCTCAACAAACAGGTCGAAGAAGTCACCGACGGCGCCATCTCCGCCGGGACGATGGGCGCGGCCCTCTCGGCCGGCGTCGCCCTCTCGGTGGGCCTTGCGATGGTACGCGTCCTCACCGGCATCTCGATCCTGTGGTTCCTCATCCCGGGCTACCTCTTCGCCATCAGCATCTCCTTTGTGGTGCCGAAGCTCTACACCGCCATCGCCTTTGACGCCGGCGGCGTGGCCTCCGGCCCCATGACGGCCACCTTCCTGCTGCCGCTGGCGCAGGGTGCCTGCATCGCCGTAGGCGGCAACATCGTCACCGACGCCTTCGGCGTGGTGGCCATGGTCGCCATGACCCCCCTCATCACCGTCCAGCTCATGGGCCTTGTGGCCCAGCTCAAGACCCGCAAGGCCCGCAGCGCCCAGCCCCTGCTGGATCCTGCCGCCCTGCTGGCCGAACTGCCGGACGACGCTATCATCGAACTGTAAGGAGGGCTTGCCGTGAATACGCTTTACTGGCTGGTCACCATCACCGACCGCCCCACGACAGACGCCTTTCTGAAGCTGTATAAGAGCTTCGGCGTCGATGTCAGCCTCCGCACCGTGGGTGCCGGCACTGCCGTTCAGGAGACGCTTTCCACCCTCGGGCTGGAAAAGACCGAAAAAGCCGTGCTCTTTGCCATCATCACAGCGGACAGCTGGCCCCGCATCCAGAAAGCCCTGCGCCGCCAGATGCGCATTGATGTGCCGGGTACCGGCATCGCATTCATCGTCCCGGTAAGCAGCATCGGCGGCAAGCGCGCCCTGCTGTTCCTCACCGAACACCAGACCCTTGAGCTGAAGGAGGAAAGCACCTTGAAAGATACCCGTTACGACCTGCTGCTGGTCATCGCCAATCAGGGCTACACCGGCTCTATCATGGACGCGGCCCGGGCCGCAGGAGCCGGCGGTGGCACCGTCATCCACGCCAAAGGCACCGGCATGGAGGGTGCGGCCAGGTTCATGGGCATCGACCTCGTGAACGAAAAAGAGCTGGTGCTCATCGTCAGCCGCACTTCCGAGAAGAACGCCATCATGAAAGCCATCATGGACAACGCCGACAAAAAGGCCGGCTCCATCGTCTTCTCGCTGCCCGTCACCGATACCGCCGGCCTGCGCCTGCTGGACGAAGAGTAAAAAATCAAACTTTCATCTGTCAAATGAACAAAAATCCACGCTCCGGCAGGCCGCCGGGCGTGGATTTTTTTGCCGTTTTCCGGTATGATAGAAGAGATATGGGAGGAAACGCTATGAATCAGAATCCGCACTGGAAGCAGCTTATCTGGAACTGGGCTGCCATCATCTTCGGCAACGCGCTCTACTCGCTGACCGTTGCCCTGTTCCTCGAGCCGGCGGGCCTCATCACCGGCGGCGCGACTGGCATCGCGCTGGCCATCGGGCGATTGACGGGCCTGTCCGTCTCGGGGCTGCTGCTCTTCATCAACCTCGCCATGCTGGTCTGGGGCTGGGTGGTCTTAGGCCGGGCCTTCGCCCTCAATACGCTGGCCAGCAGTGTTCTCAGCCCCGCCTTCCTCGCCCTGTTCGAGGGGATGGCGAATGGCCGGGTGCTGACGGAGGACATCTTCCTCTGCACCGTCTTTGCGGGCCTCGGCATCGGCGTGGCGCTGGGCATCGTCATCCGCTCCGGTGCATCCACCGGCGGCCTCGACATCCCGCCGCTGGTGCTCAACAAATGGTTCAAGCTGCCGGTGTCGGCCACCATGCTGGCCTTCGACATCATGGTCCTGCTGATGCAGGCTGTGTTCAGCCCGATGCCGCAGGTGCTGTACGGCATTGTGATGGTGCTCATCCACACCATCGTCATGGATAAGATGCTGATGATGGGTGCCAGCCGCACCGAGGTGAAGATCATCAGCAGCCAGTCCGACGCCATCTGTGCCGCCATCCTCGAGCAGCTGGACCGGGGCGTGACCATCCTCCACGGCGAGGGCGGCTACACCCACGAGTCCAGCGCCGTGCTGCTGAGCATTGTGTCCAACCGGGAACTGCCCCGGCTGGAAAAGCTGGCTCACAGCATCGACCCCACCTGCTTCCTCATCGTGAGCCATGTCACCGAGGTCAGCGGCCGGGGCTTCTCGATGGATAAGGATTATTTGTAAACCAAAGGGGAATGCCGAACGGCATTCCCCTTTGGTTTACAGTAACGGCGCAATAACTTTCAGTAAGATCCCTGCCAGATGGAGCAGCACATTGCCCTCCCAGATGCTCTCCCGGGTGGGCTCGACGTCGCGGCAGAATTCCAGCGTCTTCTGGAAATCCTTCTCGATGGCGGGGATGCAGGCGGTATCCTTCATCCAGACCGCATTCTCGAAGTGGTGGTAGAGGCTGCGGTAGTCGAGGTTTATGGTACCCACCACGGCCTCGCTGTCGTCCACCACAAAGACCTTCGCGTGGACGAAGCCGGGCAGCCACTCGCTGATCTTCACGCCCGAGTCCAGCAGAGACTTGTAGTGCGTCTTCGCCAGCGCATAGGCGAACTTCTTGTCCGGCACATGGGGCAGGATGAGGTGGACGTCCACGCCCCGCTCTGCCGCGAACTTGAGGGCCGTTTCCAGCTCACCGTCGAGGATGAGGTAGGGCGTCATGATGTGGATGTAGCGCTTGGCGCGGTTGAGCAGGTCGATATAGACCATCTCTCCCACCCGCTCACCGTCCAGCGGGCAGTCGCCGTAAGGGGCCGCGAACCCCTTCGCCGGGACGGAGTGGGGCGGCACGGAGAGGAACTTCTCGAACTCCGGCTCCCGGAGGATGCTCCACATCTCGAGGAAGAGGATGGTCAGCGGTCGGACAGCCTCGCCTTCCAGCATGACAGCGGCGTCCTTCCAGCGGCCATACTTCTCGATGTGGTTGATGTACTCGTCGGCGAGATTCACGCCGCCGGTAAAGCCCACCTTGCCATCAATGACGAGAATTTTCCGGTGGTCGCGGTAATTATAATGGGTCGAGACAAAGGGCTGCACCGGCGAGAACACCTGGCACTGGATGCCCAGCTTTTCGAGGCGGCTGGGGTAATCCCGGGGCAGGGTGGCGAACTCACAGGTGCCGTCGTACATCACCCGGACGTCCACGCCCTCGGCGGCCTTGCGGGCCAGCACCTCGAGAATTTTGCCCCACATGAGGCCCTCGTCAATGATGAAGTACTCGAGGAAGATATACTTCTCGGCCTTTTCCAGTTGGCGAAGCAGCTCTTCGAACTTGGCCTCGCCGCCGGGGAAGTAGGTAACTTCCGTGTTCCGATAGACCGAGAAGCCGCCGCCCTTTCCGTGGAGATACCGCGCCAGCGAGGCCGCGCCGGGGTCGGCTTCGGCCAGCTCCTGGGCCGCGGCCAGCGGCTGGGGCTGTAAGCTCCGGGCTTCCTCCGTGAGGTGGGTCACACGCTTTTTCAGGGCGTTGTGGCCGATGTTGCTCTTAACGTAGAAAAACAGCGGTACGCCCACGACCGGCAGGATGGCGATGGTGACCATCCATGTGATCTTGGCACTGTTGTCCATCTCGCTGTTGAGGATGTAGACCACCATGAAGGCCGACATGGCCACACTGCCGCCGAAGTAATGAGGCAGCAGTCCGCCGAACCATCGGAACACGCTCCACAGTACACCGACCTGCAACAGCATGAGCAGCAGCACCAGCCCGAAGCGGCTGAAAATCGCGTGGACGATGCCCTTCTGACCCTTTTTCAGGAGGCGGAGGCCGCCGTCCTCGAACTGCTGCATCCTGTCTTTCATGTTCTGCTGAAATTCTTCTTTTTTCATACTTCTCCTTTCGGGCGGAGGGTGACGGCGAACAGTCCCTGGGCCGCGTGGCAGTCCTCCACCAGCTGTTTCGGCTGCGGGCAGACGCCGTGGTCATGCCACGGGTCGTTGAACCAGTAGTTTTCGTCATCGTAGCCCACCAGCAGCAGGCAGTGCTCGTTGCACTTCCACGCAAAGTCGGTGCCATCGGCCAGCAGCCAGTGGTCGCGCTTTTCCGGCACGGGCTGGAAATCCAGCGTTGCCCAGAACACCACCGGCACCCCGGCGTCGATATAAGAGCAAAGCTCTGCCGCCGTCTTGCCGCTCTCGTCCACGACTTCGAACTTGTCGGCTGCGCCCTCGTGCTCCAGAGCGCTGTTCAGGGCCTTGACGATGCAGGGCGAATAGCAGCCGTAGCCGGTGTGGTCGTGGGGGTCGCCGGGGTAGACCTGCCACGGGTCAGGGCCGTAGAGTTTTCCGTCCTGCTCCCAGTAAGGAGCGTGGGGCAGGTCGCGGGCGATGAAGGTATCCGGGTCGATGTCGATGCCCACGGCCTGGAGCAGCATGACGCTGCTGATGCTCTCGCAGCCGTTGACCCAGCGCTCAGTCTGGTCGATGTACGGGGCAGGAACGATTTTTTTCATCAAAATGCCTCCCAGCAGAGATTCGGCCCTGTCAAAACAGAGCGAAGTGTGTTATTATGTAGGATAAGAATATTATACCCTACTCTGGGGATTTTTTCTACAACAATCGGCACGCGGAGGTTTTTGGAACATGAACAATCTGATCATCGGCATCGCAGGCGGCTCCGGCAGCGGCAAGACCACACTGGCCTGTCGGCTCAAGGCACTTTTCGGGGAGGACGAGGTGCGCCTCATCTCCCACGACAGCTACTACAAGCGCCACGATGAGCTGCCCTTTGAAGAGCGCTGCAAGCTGAACTACGACCACCCGGACGCTTTCGACAACGCCCTGCTCATCTACCACTTACAGGAGCTGAAGGCTGGCCGCGCCATCGACTGCCCGGTGTACGACTACGCCGACCTCAACCGCAGCAACGAGGTGCAGCACATCGAACCGGCCCCTGTCCTCATCGTGGAAGGCATCCTTCCCTTCGTAGAGCCGGAGCTGTGCGCCATGTTCGACTACAAGATCTTCGTAGACACCGATGCCGATGAGCGCATCCTGCGCCGTCTGGTGCGGGACGTCAAGGAGCGCGGCCGCTCCCTCGACAGCGTTATCAACCAGTACCTCACCACCGTCAAGCCCATGCATGAGGCTTTCGTTGAGCCCAGCAAGCGGAACGCTGACATCATCGTCCCCAACGGCGGCGAGAACACCACCGCCATCGAGATGCTGGCTCACCACATCCGCAGCCTCATCGAGAAGGCAAATATGCTCTAAAAGCTTCTGATACAGCAAAACCGGAGTCCCTGCGGGGACTCCGGTTTTTTGTTATATCAGGCTCAGTGATAATACTTGATCTTGACGTCCTTGCCGAAGGCCTGGCTGCCGAGAACGCAATCCTTGCTGATCTTGACTTCCTTCAGCGGGCACTTATTGAATGCGTAAACGTCGATCGTTTTCACACTGCTGGGGATGGTCACGGACGACAGGCTGGTGCAGCTGGCAAAGACCGACCAGTCCAGCTTCTCGGTGCCTTCCGGCAGGACGATGTTCGTCAGGCTGCTGCACCAGCCGAAGCAGGCGTAGTTCAGGGTCTTCAGGGTGCTGGGCAGGGTGACTTCCCGCAGGGCAGAGCAGCCTTCAAAGGCATTGTCTGCAATGCTGGTCATCCCCTCCGGGAGCACGATGCTCTCCAGCGAGGTGCAGGATGCAAAGGCACCTTCGGCCAGCTCGGTCACGCTGGCCGGAATGGTATAGGCCGTCAGACCGCCTGCGGCGGGGCAGCGGATGAGCTGAGTCATGGCCTTATTGTAGAGGATGCCGTCCTGCACGGTGAGACAGGGGTTGGCAGCGCTCACCTCGATGCTGGAAAGGGCCTTGCAGCCATAGAGAGCGCGGCGCCCCACTTCCTGCAGGCTGTCGGGCAGGGTGATGCTGGTGAGGCCGGTGTAGTAGGCGCTTCCGGCGTTATTGAATGCAAATGCGCCCAGCTTGGTCACACCCTCGCAGACCTGTACCGCCTGAATGGTGCTCAGCCCGTCGGGCGAAGCGGCAAGCAGCTCCTCGGCCCACGGGGCGCGGCTGCCCTCGTTCGTAGAAAAATCGTTCATCGGGCCGCTGCCATAGATGTAGAGCACGTTGTCAGCGCCGAGGCCCCAGTTGACGGCCTCGCCGCACTTGCCGGAGCGGACGAGCGCCACGCCGGGCGCAGAGATCGAGTTCTCCTGTCCCAGCAGCTCCACCGGCACCTGTGCCGCCAGTGCGGACGGTGTACCCAGAAGCATTGCCGCCGCCAGCGTCAACGCTGCAGCGCGGCCAAAGGGTCTGTGCGTAAAAAAGCCCATTTTAAGTTCCTCCTCTTTGCGGCAGTTCTTTTTCTGCCCTGTTTTCTATATCATACGCCTTTTTATCCGGATTGTCGATATGTCTGCCCGTTTTTCAACAAAAAACCTGCTGTTCGTGGAAAACAGCAGGTTTTGCATCATTCTTTGATGGAAGTGCGCACCAGTGCGCGCTTGAGGCGGGCCTGTGCCATCTCGTACTCGCGGCGGTCGAGGTCTTTGCGGGCCAGGATCTCTTCGGCGCGCTTTTTTGCGGCCTCGGCGCGGGTGTGGTCGATCTGCTCAGCCCACTCCCATGTGGTGGCTACCAGACGCACCTCACCGTCCAGCACGGTGAGCATCCCGCCCATGCAGGCGGCACGGCGGCGGCTGCCCTCGGCATCAACGATGTGGGCCTCGCCCATGCCCAGCGCGGTGCAGTAGTCGCCGTGCTTGGCCAGAATGGCAAGGTCACCGTCGATGGCGCGGCAGACCACACGCTCGGCCTGCCCCTCAAAGGCGCAGCCGTCCGGTGTGACCACCGTCAGATGAAAGGTCGTCATGGTTTACCCCTTCTTCGCCTTAGCGAACACATCGTCGATGGTGCCTGCGAACAGGAAGGCGCTCTCGGGCAGGTCGTCGCACTCGCCGTTCAGGATCATGCGGAAGCCGCGCAGCGTCTCTTTCAGCGGGACGTACTGGCCGGGCATACCGGTGAACTGCTCTGCAACGTGGAAGCTCTGGCTCAGGAAGCGCTGCACCTTGCGGGCGCGGCTGACCGTGCGCTTGTCTTCCTCGCTCAGCTCGTCCATGCCCATGATGGCAATGATGTCCTGCAGCTCCTTGTAGCGCTGCAGCACCTTCTGGACGGCACGGGCGATCTCATAATGCTCCTGACCCACGACCTCCGGGCTGAGGATACGGCTGGTGGAGTCCAGCGGGTCCACAGCGGGGTAGATGCCCTGAGAGGCGATGTCACGGCTCAGGACCGTGGTAGCGTCCAGATGGGTGAACGTCGTTGCAGGGGCCGGGTCGGTCAGGTCGTCGGCGGGGACGTAGACAGCCTGCACCGAGGTGATGGAGCCCTTGCGGGTGGAGGTGATGCGCTCCTGCAGAGCGCCCATCTCGGTAGCCAGCGTAGGCTGGTAGCCGACGGCGGAGGGCATACGGCCCAGCAGAGCCGACACCTCAGAGCCTGCCTGGGTGAAGCGGAAGATGTTGTCGATGAAGAGCAGCACGTCCTGATTCTTGACGTCGCGGAAATACTCCGCCATAGTCAGGCCGGACAGTGCCACGCGCATACGGGCTCCTGGGGGCTCGTTCATCTGACCGTAGACCAGCGCCGTCTTGTTGATGACGCCGCTCTCGGTCATTTCACCGTAAAGGTCGTTGCCCTCACGGGTGCGCTCGCCGACACCGGTGAACACCGAGTAGCCGTTGTGCTCGGTGGCGATGTTGTAGATCAGCTCCTGGATCAGGACGGTCTTGCCGACACCGGCGCCGCCGAACAGGC
>ERZ773149.1282-NODE-1282-length-20867-cov-4.788776_pt1 | contig 20867 bp, 19 predicted proteins | sample MGYA00511081_ERZ773149 | MGnify/ENA primary metagenome ERZ773149 (study PRJEB29015, sample SAMEA2737846) | human gut metagenome | biome: human gut; feature: human-associated habitat; material: faeces | place: China | collected 2012 ...
TTTCGGTATATGCTGTTGCACAATCAGGAAAAGTACCAGAAGGAGCAATCGGACAAGCCGACGCGACAACAAATATACAGATTGAGGGCGCGTTTGCCTTTGATATTTCGCAAATCCTTTTGGCTATTGGGTTTGCAGCAACAGCTATTGCTATTTTGTTAATTATCCGAACCATACACAAAAACAGGAGGTAACCAATGAAGAAGTATATTTCTGTATTCACAATCATGGTTATGATTTTTTTGGCTGCGTGTTCTAATCAAAATACATCATCTACACCGACAAGCAATGAGAACAATACGCAATCTAATAGTGTTACAAAATTGGACGAGGGTGTTTGGCCTGCGAATGAGTACACAGAGGGGCTTCCTGTTGCGCCTGGTACGGTTGCATGGGCTACACTTGATACAGAACATGAGAATTGCAATATCAACCTTACCGGCATTAGCGAAAACGACTATAACGAGTATATGGAGCTTTTGAACCAAGACGGCTTTTCCGTAATTGAAAATGTATCAGAGGAAATCGAGGGAGAAAACTATGTTTCTATCGGGACGCTTTTATCAAACGACGAAAAGTGGTTAAGTATCAGCTACATACCCAATAGTCTAACTATCTACATTTCCTTTGACAATAACTGAAAGAGATAACGGAATAGCAAAGCCAGCCGAGCCAGTCAACGGTCAAGATGAACGGCGCAAGCGCCGCCGTTGACAGCCCCGCCCGCCTTTGCAGATAGGCAATCAAGGGGCGACAGCAAGGAGTGCTGCCGCCCACAGTATTATCAGAGAGGGAGAATTCTATGAGAAATCGGATTGTAAAAGTGACAGAAGTTGTAGTCAGAAGCGCTTTTTACATCATCTCAAACTATGTATTTGTTAGCATGGGACTATCATTTCATACTCAATGGATTTCAATTCTATTTTTGCTTTCAATGGTATGGTCTACTATTGATTACGGAAAGTCCATAAATGAAATAATCGAAAAAAAGGTAATTGCTGAAATACTATGTATATGTTGCATTGCACTGAGTATAGCGATGGCATATTTTGTGGGATATATTCAAGGAGCATTCGTTTCCCTCTGAAAATACAGGGCCACAACTTTCCGCTTAATATATCAGTATGGAACAAGTTATCAAAAAGTCATGAATGCTCGTAGCTCACCGGCCCGGCCAGCGAAAGCAGTAAATCTGAAATTGATTTACTGCTTTTTTGCTCAATAGACTCTTAAATCATCTGAAAATATTTCAACGCATCCCTGATCGCCGCTTCCTTCTCCGGCGGACATTTTGGCACTTTGGCATCTTCCTTCTTTGACAGGTTATAATTTTGCCCCACATCCAGCCCGCACTTGCGCTTTATCTGTGAGATGTACAGGGAAGATACCTTCAAACCGGTATGCTCCAACACATACGCCTTGATCTGCTCATAAGTCGCGCCCTTCTGGAAGCCGGACATATCCATATCTTCCAGCGAGAACTCCACCCGCACCTTCTTTGAGTCGATTTCTCCCTTGGAAAGCAAAACAACCGTCTCTACCTGCGTCGTCCCCGGGAACATGTCGACACAGCATACTCTTGTGACCTCATAACCTTTTGCCTGCAGCACAACGAGATCTCTCGCAAGGCTCGTTGGTTTGCAGGAAATATAGATCATTTTTTCGCATCCATAATGGTCGATGATCTTTGGAAGCGCCTTCGGATGGATTCCGTCTCTCGGCGGGTCCAAAACGATGAGGTCCGGGCGTTCCTCTAAGGTATCTAATACTTTTAAAACATCCCCCGCGATGAAGTCGCAGTTTGTCAGTCCATTCTGCGCCGCGTTCACCTTCGCCGCCTCAACAGCTTCCTCAATGATCTCCACGCCGGTCACATGTTCTGCCGCCGGAGCCAGGATCTGGGCAATGGTACCGGTTCCGCTGTAAAGATCAAATACCTTTCTTCCGTCTGTCTCACCGATGTATTCGCGGGCTGTTTCATAGAGCACCTCTGCACCGAGAGAGTTGGTCTGGAAAAAGGAGAATGGAGTGATCTTAAATTTTAATCCCAGAAGCTCTTCCATAAAGAAGTCCTGTCCGTAAAGGATCACCGTACGGTCATTCTGAACCACATCCGCAAGGCTGTCGTTTTCTGTGTGGAGAATTCCGGCAAAAGAGCCTTCCAGATCCAGTCCAAGAAGTTTTTCTTTCCAGCCCTCAAGCAGCGCTTCCTCATTCTTATCACTCTTCCATGTTCCCTCCGTCTGGGTGGAGGTCACAAGATCCACAAGGATCTCCCCGGTCTTCACACCGCGGCGGACAAGAAGATGTCTCAGATAACCGACATGCGCCATTTTTTTATAGAAGACTGCTCCGTGCTCCGTAAAATAATCCAACGTCGCTCTTAAGATCTTACAGCAATCCGGATGCACCAGCACACACTGGTCCACGGTCACGATATCATAAAAGCTGCCGCGTTTATGCATTCCCAGAGTCATGGGACCGTCCTTAAACTCATCTCCGAAGGAAAATTCCATTTTGTTGCGGTACGCCTTTGTCAACGGACTACCTTTGATCCCCTCAAAATTGTAGCCGGCCGGAAGAACCGGATCTAAAAGAGCCCGGACCTGCTGCTCCTTGATCTTTAACTGTTCCTCATAAGGAACCGTCTGGTACGTACATCCGCCGCAGTCCGCACGATGAGGACATGCACCCTCTGTGTTTTCGTATGCTGCGGGAGTCACGACCTTAAGGAGTCTTCCCTCGCATCTTCCTTTGCGCTGCTTGGAGATCGCGATCTCGACGGTCTGCCCCGGGAGCGCGTTCTTTACAACTACCTTTTCCTCTCCGATATGGAGGATTCCTTTATTTGGAAAATCCATCTTTTCCACTGTACCAGTGTAGATCTCACCTTTTTTCATATAATTTTTGTACTCCTTTTTCTGCCGGGAATCGGATTTTTCCGTTTCTGATCGCACAGCGCGTAAACGATGCCTCGTTCCCTGATATGTTTTTATGCACAGAAAAAGGCTGTGCAAGCGATCCCTGCCACAGCCTCGTTCTCATTGTGTTTGTAAGCATTTCGGCTTAAGCTTCTTTCTCGTCATCCTTCTCGACAGCTTTTTTCGGAGTTTCCTCCTCTTCCTCGAAAAAGTCATCGTCGAAATCATCGTCGAAATCGTCTTCAAAATCTTCCAGATAATCCGGTGTAAAGAAGCGATATACTGCGTATGCGATTCCGGCTACAGCAGCAACAGCGCCGATGATAGCAAGCACCCAGAGGATACAATTCTTTTTCTTATCCTCTTCTTCTTTTTTATGAAGCAGTTCATTCAGCTTGGACGCGTTTATAAGCTCTTCCATTTTGCTGAGTGCGTCTTTACTCATCGTATCGAATTTGTTCATCCTCACACATCCTTTCTGTTTCACAGCCGCCCCGGACAAGAATAATCCGCACGGACAGATACTTTGTAATAGTATATCATGATTTTATGGTTTTTACTATCCCTAAATTTTCATAGTTTTAGACACCATTTTTTTATACCGCAGTATATGGAGTTCTACAAATAAACATGATAAAATAAAACTGCTGTCGCACCTCCAGCAGAAAGGAGGCGGTATTTATAGATTACATAAACACTTTCCTTGTCTCTGTCGCGGCAAGCATAGTTGGCTACTATGTTTGCAAATGGCTGGATAGGGACAACCGACAGTAACAGCCTAAACGGTTCGGCTCACCGCAAAGAGCAAGAAAACCCCCGGAGGTGCCACTCCGGGGGTTTTCGCGTACTCATAGACATATAAGCACTTTCCTTAGCTGTTTTTAATTATATGCGATTGCCCCCAAAAAATCAATACTAAATTTCCTTTGGCTAATTTATTTACAGCTTCTTCAGCTTCGCAAAGGAAGCAAACATCTTCCTTGTCCCGATCGCCGCATGATCAAAATCGACTGTGACCTCGAAATCTTTTCCGCCGTCCGCGATGGATTTCACGGTTCCGTCACCAAAACGCATGTGATGGACGCGGTCACCTTCGGAGTAATCCAAAGACTTCGGTTTTTCTACGGTGAACGCCTTTCCGAAGGTCGGCGTGTTCTTCGGCGCCGCAGAAGTCCCGGAGGCATATGGATTCTTATAGGCATCGGATTTCTGTCCAAAAAGACTCACACCCGCCGGACGGTTCTGGAATCTTCCGGTGTGACCGTCAGCCGCTTTTCCGTCCGCGCCGGAAGCCTTCGCCCACGGAAGTCCCGCTTCCTCCGGAAGGTTCCTGTACGCGTCTGCCATTTTCTTCCATCCGGTCTTTGAGTCATCCTGATCCGGACGTTCCAGACACACATCCGGGATCTCGTCAATAAACCGGCTCGTTCTTTCAGGCTGTACCTGCCCTTTTATCATACGGCTCTTCGCCGCAGTCAGAGTCAGGCGCTTCTCCGCCCTCGTGATCCCCACATAGCAGAGACGGCGCTCCTCCTCCAATGCCTCCGGTCCTTCCATCAGAGACATCATACTCGGGAAAAGACCATCTTCCATTCCTGCAAGATACACATACGGGAACTCCAGACCCTTTGCGGAATGAAGCGTCATGAGGATGATCCGGTCCTCGGATTCGTCCATACTGTCAATGTCCGCAACCAGGGCAACCTCCTCTAAAAATGCAGACAGACTCGGTTCCTCGGCGCTCTCCCAGTAGGAGACTGCCTTGTTGATCAATTCCTCAATATTTTCCATTCTGGACTCGGCTTCCACCTCGCCCTCTTCCTTCAGCTCGTCACGATATCCTGTCTTATCAAGGATCGCCTCGATCACATCCTTGATCGGAGTCTCTTCCTTTAACATCTTCCGGAACTCGCTGATCTGGTCTGTAAATACTCCGATCTTTAACGCCGCTTTTCCGATTCCCGGAACAGCCTGCGCCCTCTCCAGCGCCTCATAGAAACTCATATCGTTTTCCATCGCGAACATGTTCACCCGGGCGACACTCATAGCTCCGATTCCGCGCTTCGGAACATTGATGATCCTCTGCACAGCCAGGTCATCCCGCCCATTGGCGATCGTCTTTAAATAGCAGAGAACATCCTTGATCTCTTTTCTCTGGTAGAAGTTTACGCCGCCCACGAGACGATACGGGAGATTGTACGCAACACATTTCTCCTCGAATATACGGGACTGGGCATTCGTGCGGTAGAGGATCGCGTAATCCTTCCATGGTCCGCCTCTCTTCACGATATCCCGCACAATCCACTCCGCTTCCTCAAAGGAAGAGCTGAACTCCCGGAACACCGGACGCTCGCCCACCTCATTCTCGGTCCAAAGTGTCTTATCCTTTCTTCCGGTGTTGTTCCTGATCACCTCATTCGCCGAATCCAGGATCATCTTTGTGGAACGGTAATTCTGCTCCAGCTTGATCACCTTCGCCCCCGGGAACGTCTCCTCAAAGCTTAAGATATTTCTGATATTCGCTCCGCGGAACCGGTAGATCGACTGGTCATCGTCGCCCACCACGCAGATATTCCGGTATTTTGCCGCTAAGAGGCTCACAAGCTTAAACTGTACCGTATTCGTATCCTGATACTCATCCACCATAATATAGCGGAAACGGTCCTGATAATACTCCAAGACCTCCTGCTTTGACTGGAACAACTCCACGGTCTTTACGAGAAGGTCATCGAAATCCAGGGCATTGTTCTTTTTTAAGCGTTTCTGGTACTCCATATAGAGCTCCGCAATCCGTTTCAGTCTCGAATCCCCCTCAGCCTTCGCGCTGAGCATAAATTCTTCCGGACTGATCATCTCGTTCTTTGCGGAGGAGATCACGCCGAGGACACCCCGTTCTTTTAATACCTTCGTATTCACCTCAAGATCCTTGAAGATCTGTTTCATCAGGGTTTTTGTATCATCGGAATCATAGATGGAAAAATCCGTCGTGTAGCCGATATTCTCAATAAATCTCCTTAAGATCCGCACACAGAGGGAGTGGAAGGTGCTGACCCAGACACTATCCGCGCCGTATTCCACAAGGCTGTTGACGCGGTCCCGCATCTCTCCCGCCGCCTTGTTTGTAAAGGTGATCGCCAGAATATTCCAGGGTTTCACACCCTTTTCCTCTATTAAATAAGCAACCCGGTGTGTCAGCGCCCGTGTCTTTCCGGATCCTGCACCCGCCAGCACTAAGAGCGGACCTTCCGTAGTGAAGACAGCTTCCCGCTGCATCGGATTTAATGTATCGTAATTGTTCATTCTGTTCCCCTTTCACGTTTCCGGATACCGCCAGTTCTGCTCGTATTTCCCACATACTGAAACCACCGGTATTCCGGCAACAGATACTACCATTCTACCACAGGAACACTCGTTCGTGCAATCTTTATTATATGAAAAGTATGTGGCTGTTCCTGTATGCGGATAGGAATTTTCTGAACTGATAATTCCGTAACAGTACAGTGGCAGCAGTAGATTTTGCCGATTTGGAACGCGAAATGGTAATGATATAAAAACGCCCCGGATCAGAGAGAACTGTCATCTCAGGATCCGGGACGTTTCTTTTGCAGGCCGGCAGCCAGCATTTACTGCCAGTCTCATTTTATTTTTTTAGAATTCCAGATATGCACCTTTCATCGGGCTTGCCGCATGCTCACTGAACATGCGGAGCACACCGCTCTTGTAGCGGAGCTCTCTCGGCTTCCAGTTTTTCTTTCTCTCAGCAAGGACTGCATCGATCTCCTCCGGAGTCTTTCTCTCGCCCTTGATGCCGATGATGTTTAACTTTCTCTCCATTACATCGATCTCGATGAGATCGCCTTCCTCAACGAGAGCGATCGGGCCGCCGTCTGCCGCCTCCGGGCTGCAGTGTCCGATAACCGGACCTGTGGATGCACCGGAGAATCTTCCGTCTGTGATCAGGGCGATGGAACGGCCAAGCTCCTTGTCGCTGCTGATGGCCTCGGAGGTGTAGAACATCTCCGGCATACCGCTTCCCTTCGGTCCCTCGTAACGGATGAAGACTGCGTCACCTTTCTGAACTCTATGTTTCAGGACAGCATCCAGACACTCTTCCTCGCTATCAAACGGTCTCGCCTTGAGAACTGCCTTGAACATCTCCTTCGGGCATGCGGTGTGCTTGATGACCGCACCTTCCGGAGCAAGGTTTCCGCGCAGAACTGCGATGCTGCCGTCGGTTCCAATGGCCTTGTCAGCCGGACGGATGATGTCCTGTCTTGTGATGGAGATTCCGTAGCGCTCGTTGAACTTCTGAAGCCATTTTTCACAGCGCTCATAGAATCCGTTCTCTTTTAATTCCTTTAAGTTCTCGCCGAGAGTCTTTCCGGTCACGGTCATGACATCAAGGTGAAGGTGGTCTTTGATCTCCTCCATGATCGCCGGAACGCCGCCTGCATAGTAGAAGCACTCTGCCGGCCACTTTCCTGCCGGGCGGATATCAAGAAGATACTTCGCGCCGCGGTGGAGTCTGTCGAAGGTGTCACCTGTGATCTCGAATCCAAGCTCATGAGCGATCGCCGGAAGGTGGAGTAAGCAGTTTGTACTTCCGGAGATGGCCGCATGTACAAGGATCGCGTTTTCGAAGCTGTCCATCGTCACGATATCACTCGGACGCATGTTGTCCATCTTCGCAAGCTTAACTGCCTGTTTTCCGGCCTCTCTCGCGTAGTTTAAGAGATCCGGGCTTGTCGCAGGCATCAACGCACTTCCCGGGAGGGCAAGACCAAGAGCCTCGGCCATGATCTGCATGGTGGATGCAGTTCCGATAAAGGAACAGGCGCCGCAGCTCGGACATGCGTTATGTTTTGCCCAGTTTAAGCGGTTCTCGTCGATCTCACCGCGCTCATACTGGGCGCTGTACATGCCAAGCTGTTCCAGGGTCAACATCTCCGGACCCGCATTCATGGTTCCGCCCGGAACAACAACAGCCGGAATATTCACGCGGAATAAGCCCATGAGGTTTGCCGGCATTCCCTTATCACAGCTTGCGAGATATACCCCTGCATCGAAGGGAGTCGCATTTGCGTGGATCTCGATCATGTTCGCGATCATCTCACGGCTTGCAAGGCTGTAGTTGATTCCATCGGTTCCCTGGCTCTCGCCGTCACAGATATCGGTGCAAAAATATTTCGCGCCATGGCCGCCTGCCTCAGCGATTCCTTTTTTTACTTCATCTACAAGGATATGGAGATGTCCGCTTCCCGGATGGCTGTCACCTGCCGTGCTTTCGATGATGACCTGCGGCATCGCAAGTTCTTCCGGTTTCCAGCCTGTTCCGATCCTTAACGGATCAAGCTCCGGTGCAAGTTTTCTCATTTCCTGACTCTTCAGACATTTCATGATATTTCCTTCTTTCTTTGTGGGGTGTTACTCGTTATTGAGCGAATGATATCTTTTATTGGAACCGCTTTCCAATAATTTTGTTCTTTCTCTGTGTTTCGAATGCACCGCGGCTTTAAGCTGCGTATCTGCATCTTTCTACTACGCAAAGAATGAAATTACAAGTGCTACAAGGAATCCGGTCACGCCGACTAAGGTCTCCATGATGGTCCAGGTTTTCAGAGTCGTCTTCTCGTCGATTCCCACGAGGGATCTTACCAGCCAGAAACCGGAATCATTGAAGTGGGAGCATACGGTGGAGCCGCCCGCTACTGCCGCTACGGTACATGCCAGATATAACGGGGACAGCTCGCTGATTCCCGGAAGCGCCGCAACGATACCTGCCGCCATGGTCATGGCAACCGTCGCGGAACCGACACTGATACGGACAAGGACTGCGATGATAAATGCAAGGACAACGATCGGAAGATTCATGGATGCAACCGCGTTTCCGATCACATTTCCGAGACCGGAGTATTGAAGCACATAGCGGAGCACGCCGCCGCAGGCGGTAACGAGAAGGATGAGGCCGGTCGGCTCTAAGGACTTTGTCATAACCTTCTCAAGCTCTTTCATCGTGTAGCCATGCTTTAAGCCAAGACCAAACATGGCCGCCAGAGTCGCGAGTAACAGTGCTACGAACGGCTCACCTAAGAACTCGAAGACCGGAGCAACACCGGCTAATGCCGGAACGACGCCGCAGATGGAGTCCAGAATGATGAGCACCAACGGGATCAGGATGATCCCAACGATCAGCCAGAAGCTCGGAAGCTTGGACTCATCGATCTCTTCCTGATTTGCCACACTCTCCGGTACCGGAACATAAAACTTCTTACCACAGATGGATCCCCATACCGGACCGGCTACGATCATCGCGAAGATTCCGCAGAAGATTCCGACTAAGATGACCCAGCCAAGATCTACATTTAACATCGTTGCTACGAGAACCGGACCCGGTGTCGGCGGAATGAACGCATGTCCAACCGCAAGTCCCGCAAGAAGCGGAATCACATAGTGAAGAGAGGAACGCTTTGTCTTCTTTGCAAGGGAGAATGCTAACGGGATCAGAATGATCAGTCCTGCATCGAAAAATACCGGCATCGCGATCACAAGGCCTGTGATTCCAAGCGCCCACGCGGCCTTCTCGTCACCGAATTTCTTTACCATCGTGACGGCGATCGTCTGTGCGCCGCCCGAGACCTCCAGGATCGCGCCGAACATGGATCCTAAGCCTACAAGCAGGGCGATTCCTTTTAACGTGTTTCCAATTCCATCATTGACCGCCGCGATAATATCTTTCGTCGGCATTCCCGCAAGAAGTCCGATGCTGATCGCTCCGATCAGGATCGCGATCATTGCCTGCACATTGAATTTAATGATCAGGACGAGCAGGATCACAAGACCGATCATTGCTGCCAGGACAAGGCGGGTCGGGTTGAGTACAACTCCTTCAGACATAGTGGATTTACCTCCCAGTGTATTTGTTTTGGTTGTTCCGCGCAAAGATCCGTATCATACCCCGAACCGGACTGCTCTGCGCTTCATGGTTTCATTCCGGAAAAACAGTTCACGTTTTGACTTTCCTGTTTTCCGTTTTCATCAGACATGTCAAGCCGTTTAGCAAGTTTTTTGATATATTTGTCTGATGTCTTATGTCTATGTGCTTAATCTACCATTTTTCTGTGGCATTTGCAATACTTGTCTGATGTATTTTGCCTTTTCTCTTTTTCGCACAAAAAAAGCAGGGGAAAATTGTGCATTATTTTTCCCTGCTCGCTGCATTCTTATTCCATTTGAATGGCTTCTGACATTTTACTCTCCTACTGCTCTTTCTCCTCTTTTGTCTCGCCCTGCGCCTTATAAGCCGTCCGGCGTCTCAAAAGCTCCTGCCTGTTATACGTCAGATGCATCACCATTGCACACCGCGCCCCGGTGGAATCATGATTTGCGATGGCTTCCGTGATGGCCCGGTGGGTCGTGATCGTCTCTGTCCGCAGTGAGCGCCTCGTCAAGTTTACAAAGGTATTGATTCCCGAATTGATGATCGGGATCAGGGACTCCATGACCTGATTCTTGCTGCACCGGGCGATCCAGGTGTGGAACTCGATGTCCTTCGGCATGTGATCCTTGTCCGCCAGATACAGTTCCTCCGTCTCCTTACACAGCCTCTTTAATGTCGCGATATCCTCGTCCGTCGCATAAACTGCCGCCTTAGCGGCGATCTCCGGCTCTAAGATCAGGCGGACGTCAAAGAGATCCAGCGCCAACTTAAACCTGTCATGGAGCTTTGCGTTAAGCCTTAACGGATCATCCTCCGCAGGCGTCAGACTGCTGACATACGTTCCCGCTCCTCTCCGCACCTGCAGAACTCCTTTCGTCACCAGACCTTTTACCGCCTCGCGGATCGTGCTTCGTCCCACCTCAAACATCTCCGCAAGTTCAAACTCGTTCGGAAGCCGGTCTCCCACCTCCAACGGTTTCTCTTTTATATACTCTAAGATCCGGTCCTCGATCTGGCTGCCCAGAAGTTTCCGGTCATCTTTTTTCTTCGTCTCCATAGTTTCCCCCATGTTCTGTTACAAGTTGTCTGATGTCTTCATTATACGGAAGATCGCATATGCTGGCAAGCTGATTTTTCCAAATGACCGCAAATACTAAAAAAATCCCGCACACAGTCCGGATATTATCCAGAATCTGTATGCGGGATCAAAATCATCAGATGAAATGCGCTTTACAGCTCATCCTTCACATATCCGGCCACATTATAGGCATGGTCGGAGATACGTTCCAGATTGCTTAAGATATCTAAGAACACAACGCCGGCGGACGGGTTGCACTCGTTCTTGGAAAGACGCTCGATGTGCTTGTCGCGCATCTCCTCCTCGAGAGTATCCACACGGTCTTCCAGCTTGCTGACCTGACGGATATCCTCCATTCCGCCATCCTGACGGGCAGCGACTGCATGGTCCACAGCTCCGATGGCCGCGCTTGAAATCTCTTTGAGATCCTCGATCCCGGTCTCTGAGAAAGCGAGTCCATGTTCCTTCAGGTACTGTGCCGCCTCCGCGAGGTTTTCCGCATGGTCGCCCACACGTTCTAAATCGCTGATGCTGTAGAAGAGGTTGCTGACCTGAACCTTCTGCTTCTCGTTTAAGGACAGGTTGTTGACCTTAATGAGATATTCGGTAAGCTTCTTATTTAAAATATCGATCTCTGCCTCGTTCTTAAAAACCTCATCAAGACATTCATATTTGTTTTCCACAAGGACGCTTGTTGCAAGCTTTAAGTTTGCAAGGGCCATCTTACCCATATGAACGACTTCCATCACACCGACTTCAAGGGCAAAGGTCGGGGATTTGAAGATACGTTCGTCGAGAACCGGAAGCTCGTCCTCCTTTGTTTCCTTCTTCGCCTCTTCCTCGCCTGTCTCACGGACGATCAGACCGGAGAACGCAACGAGCTGTTTCGCGAACGGGAATAAGAGCAGGGTGTTCGTCACGTTAAAGAATGTATGGAACACCGAGATCTGGAAGGAATTGATGCTGCTCTGGGCAATATCCGGGCGCATCATGGAAATGATATACATACCGATTCCGAATACGATCGCACCGAAGCTGTTGAAGGTCAAGTGGATCACAGACGCACGCTTAGCGTTGCGGCTTGTACCGGCACTGGATAAAAGCGCAGTCAGGCAGGATCCGATATTCTGTCCAAGTGTAATATAAATCGCGGCATTTGCGGATACCACTCCACTCATCGCCAGAGTCTGTAAGATACCGACAGAAGCGGTGGAGCTCTGGATGATCGCAGTTACAAGGGCACCTACAAGAATACCGAGGATCGGGTTCCTTCCGAGTACCGCAAACGCCTTCGCAAAGATCGGGGCATCCGTGTACGGTGCTACCGAACCTGACATGAAGGTCAGGCCCACAAACAGGAGGCCGACACCGATACAGATCTCACCTGCCAGACTCTCCTTTTTCTTCTTGGAAAACATCAAAAAGGCTGCACCGATGGCAACTACGAGCGGTGCGAAAAACGACGGCTGCAAAACCTTCATCGCATCCCCCAGAGAGTTTAAGGAAACCATCCATGCGGTGATCGTTGTACCGATGTTCGCGCCCATGATGACCCCGACTGCCTGGGTCAGATTCAAAATTCCGGCGTTTACGAAACCAACCACCATGACGGTTGTGGCTCCGCTGCTGTGCAGGATCGCGGTGATCAGAGCGCCAAGACCGACTGCCAGAAGTCTGTTGTCCGTCACCATTCTCAGGAACTTGTTCAGCTTACTTCCCGCCGACTTCTGCATGCCGTCACCCATGATGCTCATACCGTAAAGGAACATGCCCAGACCGCCGAGGAAGCTGAAGATACTTTCCAGATATCCGATATTCATAATGCCTTCTCCATTCTCTTTTGTCGCTGCCTGTTGTCTTAACACGGCGGCGTGGCAAAAGCGCAGTTTCGATCCGATTCTGCAAAATTTGCCTTCGTGTTCCATCATATCATAGAGCACACGCTTTTTTCAATTATAAATATAATATTTGTAAATTTTAGGTAAAGAATACAAAATGAATTTCGAATTTTTAGTGAATGTCCCGTTACTTCTTCAGAATCTTTATCGCTTTCTTTACATCCTTATGGAAGTCCTCCCATTTCTCCGGATAATCCACAAAATATTTCGGGCAGATCTTTCCCGTCACGTCGTAGTGGCGGATCACGTCATCCGGCTTCAGATCAAATTCCACACAGAGGTACGCGCATAAGTTTACAAGCGTCTGATATGTACTGTCATAAAATTTTCCGGTCTCATCCGGGTGGCAGCACTCGATGGAGATCGTGTCACTGTTGCGGTTGTTGGATGCGTAGGCCACCTCATTTAACGGGACGCACTGGACGACCTCACCTTCCAGACCGATCACAAAATGGCTGCTGACAGAGGTGGTCTTCGAACCTGTCTGGTCCTTTAATCCCTCAAAATAATTCCGGTTTTCCAGAGCGGTGCTGCAGGGATTTGCGACATAGTGTACCACGATGCCGTTTACTTTCTCAAGTGGGATCTGCGGCCGTGAGTACTCATTCGGGGTCAGTAAATTCACATTCACATACTCCGGAACCGCCACATCCGCCGGATTTACCTGTTTCCTCCCCGTAAGCTTCTTTGTCACGAGCACAGCCGTGACGATCACGGCGATCACGATCACGGCGGCCAGTCCGCCTACGATCATGCGGCGGGTCCGCTCCTGCTTTCTTCGTCTTCTCCGGTTTTCCTCCCGCCGGATCCTTCGCTCTTCGATCTCATCTCTGTATGGCATTGTTCTTTCCTTTCTTCTATATATAGAATTGTGATGTCTATTCCGCAGGTCTATGCACTTACTGGGCTGACCGTAAGAAAACCTATGCCGGAAGTCAAAAATCCCATCGGCACAGCCGATTTGGAATGGATTTTTGCGCGTAACCGCGAGGACACTGAACCGTTACATTATAAAAGCGTAAAAATATTCTTCTCAAATTCAATCAGCCCGTCTTTTTTCATCCTGGAGAGCTCCGCAGACAATGCGCTCCTGTCCACCGCGAGATAATCCGCGAGCTGCTGGCGGTTAAAGGGGATTCCGAAGGTCTTTTTCTTCTGTTTTTCAGACTCAAAGGACAGGTACGCCATCACCTTTTCCCGGATGGATCTCTGCCCCATGTGGTCGATCTTTCGCGTCAGCATAAGATTTTTCTTCGCCATGATATAGAGAAGGTTGTGGATCAGGCGGTTGTGGTGGGAGCATGCCGGGGTGCAGACGTTTAGGATCTTTCCGATGTCCAGAAACAGGATCCGGCACTTCTCCGCCGCCTCCACATTTACCATCAGAGACTCGCCGGGCATACAGGCATAGGCCTCTCCGAAGAGCTCGCCGCTCCCAGCATGTCCAAGGACCTGCCTGTTTCCCCAGAAATCGTCCCGGGAGATATCGACACTTCCGGAGAGGATGAATCCCATGGAGCGGATCGCAGTTCCTGCAAGAAAGACCGCGTCGCCTTTTTCGTATTTTTTTTCGACTGCGGAGAGACATTTCAAGATGCTCTCCTTTTCTTCCGGGTGGATTCCGGCGAAAAGCGGGGAATCCGGAATTTCTTCTTTGTGGATCATAGTTTTCCTTTCTTTCACCTAACACGGGCGGCCATTTGCACTTTCCTGTTTCCTTCTTCCATCACGTGCGGTCTACCTTTTTTCAGTTCTGAATGTACCGCATTTCGGATTTTTCGTTGGAATTACAACATACTTTTTGTCATCATTGTAGTATATTGACGATACAAAAGTCAATACGTGACACTTACAAAATCTGCCACGATCCGATTTTTCCGGATTCATGGCAGCAAATACACCGCAATAGAAATTGCTGAGACAATATTTACACATTTTGAAAGGGGAACTTAAATTGAAAAGAACGATCGTAAAAATTGATGAAGAAAAATGCAACGGCTGCGGAGCATGCGCAGCAGCCTGTCAGGAAGGCGCAATCGCAATGATCAACGGAAAGGCGAAACTGATCCGCGACGATTACTGTGACGGCCTTGGAAACTGTCTTCCGGCCTGTCCGGCGGACGCCATCAGCTTTGAGGAGCGCGAGGCTGCCGCTTATGACCATGAGGCGGTTCTGGCACACATGGCGGCAAGAAAAGCTGCTTCCCTCATGCCGACAGAGGCACCGTCCCCGAAGCCGGAATTTACAGGATGCCCGGGAAGCATGAGCCGCACGATCACACATGCCTCCGCGCCTGCATCTAACAACGCAGCGATTCCGGGACACACTGCACCTGTCTCCATGGCGAGCAGACTATCCCAGTGGCCGGTTCAGATCAAGCTCGTCCCGGTCCGCGCCCCGTACTTTGACGGTGCGAAGCTTCTCGTTGCCGCGGATTGCACCGCTTACGCATACGGAAACTTCCACAACGATTTCATCGACGGACATGTGACATTGATTGGATGTCCGAAGCTGGATTCCGTGGATTATTCCGAGAAGCTCACGGAGATCATCCGCAATAACGATATCCAGAGCGTGACGGTTGTGCGCATGGAGGTTCCGTGCTGCGGAGGAATCGAAACAGCTGTGAAGAACGCGCTGATGGCAAGCGGGAAGTTTATTCCGTGGCAGGTATATACAATCGGTACCGATGGACGGATCTTGAAATAAGATCTCGTCCCTGCCAGTTCTTCTGGAAAATCCCATCGGCATAGCCGATCTTGAATAGATTTTTCCTTGTAACTACGAAGGTACTGCATCGACATTTTTATATTTAAGAAGGGAACCTATATGTCTCTCTCAACTACTACAAACACCTCCGGCCGCACCCCGGAGCAGGACGCTGTCATCTGCGCCCTCATCGGACTCGCCCGCGCCGCGGAGGCAAAGGAAATCCCGGCTGGAACTGCTCCGGTCCTTTTTGCAGCCCTGGCATCCGTGGCCCCGGGCGGCTCGCTCTCCTCTTCTGCCGCCAATGACCTTGTGGAACAGATCCACAAGCAGAAATCCATTGTCTCCCCAGACTGCGCCGCTTGCCCATCCCCCTGCGGAAGGACTGCGGACTTTCTTCCGAAGGACTTAAACTGCACCGACAACGGCCTCTTCGAGGACCGGAACCGGCTGCTCGCAGAACTCAGCCAGCACGCGAAAGAGGAATGGAAGCGCATTCTCGCGGAGCAGGAAGATCCGGAGATCACACGACTCTTTATGGACTGCGTGTTCATGGCGGGATATGCATATGAAAAGGAGCTGTTTGCGCCGTATTTTGAAAAATTGGCAGCACTGAATGACTGAATGCAGGAGTCAAAGTCCTGTGCCAGGTCTCCCACGGATCATCCCGGGAACAGGCTCCGGCAGGCAGGCTTCAAACCTGTCTATCTCAGTCGGAGACCTGACTCCCATTGAGACAGATTTGTGATTACTCACCACCTGTTATGAAGTGACTTTTGTCAAGAGTTAATTTTTAGAAATTCTTCTTAACTCCAGTCACATTTTTTCTGACAGCATTAGAAAAGAGTTCTATTTTAACAGTCCCCGGCAGTTGGCCACTCTAAAAAAGTGGGAATCTTCTCGAATGAGAAAAAAATTGATACAGGGAGCCTATGTTCGCCCTCTGTATCAATCTTTTGCATTGATTTTTTATGCATTTTTTATACAATCATAGAATCATCAGATAAACCACTCTGCCTCAGCCCGTCTCTGGTAATTCTGTTTTAGCATTTCCACATGAGATAAAAATGCCTCGTCATCAAAATACTTTGCGCCTGCCGGACATGCCTTGATGCAGGCATGGCACTTGATGCAGATTCCGGTGCAGGTATCCGGCGCGTCCTTCGGGATGGATCCCATCGGACAGACTGTCGCACAGATTCCGCACTTCGTGCATTTTTCCGGGTCTGTCTTCGGTTTCGCCTTTAAGAACACTGCAGGTTTTCCATCCGTTCCAAGCGGTGTATAGTAGGCAGTCACCGGATCATCGCCGCGGACCTCGATCTTTGCCGGGATCTCCGTCATATCAGCAACTTTCTTCGCGACCTTCTCACCAAATTCCGCGATCTTCGCGAGATCATCCGCATCCGGACGTCCTGTCGCAAGCTTATTGCTGAACACATGCTCTGTCGGGATTCCAGCAGCTGCGATCGTATGGAAGCCGTGAAGCTCCAGCTCGTTGCGAAGCTCGATCAGACCGTTGTCAAAGTTTCTGTTTCCGAATACCGATACCGGTACTGCAAATGCGCCATTTCCCTCAAAAGCGCTCTGCACATACGGTAGCATCTTATTCGGAATTCTTCCCGCGTAGACCGGTGTGCTGAAAAATACAAGATCCTCACTTTCAAAGCTCGTAACACCTTCCCGGTTCTCCGGAAGTGTAAAATCAAATGTCTCCATCGGCACAGAAAGAACTTCCGCCGCCTTTTTCGCCATCGTTGTGATTACTTTTTTCGTGTTTCCTGTGGGGCTGAAATATACCGCCCATACTTTTGTGATCTTCATAATACCTCACCTTTTCCCTTGATATATGATTCTTTATTAGCAGATAAAATCTGCTTTATGAATTTCTTCCCATCAGTATAGCATATTGCAATGCAAAAAGAAACCTCCTTCCCACAAAAACAGAAGCCCCTGGAATTTTACTTCCGGGGACTTTTCCATTTTCTGTTTCGTGAAATTTACAGTTCCGGTGCCTCATCGAGTACGAACTCTACGCTGGCATCTTTCTTGATTTCTACGGTGTCTTCAGCTTCCTCGATTTCGGTGGAATCTTCTGCTTCTGTGTCCTCAATGAGTTTATCAATTTTTAATATTTTTTAATACCCAACTACATTGCCATCCCCACTCCTACATGCTAATATAATCCCAAGCAAGGTTTCTAATGAATTCTATTATCTAATATCATCTAAGCCGGATTCGGCATCTGAAGACTCTTTGCTGAAATCACCCAAACAACTGGCAGGGAGTCGGGGATGTCTCGTATCAATTCCTCTCCTGCCCAATTTTCCAGGAAAGGAAGGTAACTGAATGGAAAATCAAGTGATCCATGCTCTCATCTCCACTGAAGAGTATAGGGAATCGCCCGATTTTATGAATGTCAATCTCAGCGATTTCGCCCTGTTTCTCGCGGTAATGAAGCACAAGGAGGCGCAGGAATGCGTACTCAGTATTATCCTGGATGAACCAGATCTCAGGCTTACACAGGTAAGGGTTGAGGACGTTATTCTCAACAAAAACGGAAGACGCGGAATCCGGCTCGACGCCTGGGCATTGGCGGAAGATTCCAGGCAATTTGCTACAGAGATGCAGAATGATGCGTCTGAGGACGATCTCAGGAAGCGCTCCCGGTATTATCAGGGACTTCTTGATACACCGGCGCTAAAGGCAGGAAAACACACAAAATACCGCCACTTGCCATCAACGATCGTGATATTCATCACCCAAACTGATCTCTTCGGAATGGATCGCGCAATGTACACATTCACAGAGCGCTGTCACCAGATTCCGGGGATGGAACTGGGGGATGAGACAATGAAGATATTTTTGAATATGAGCAGTAAGAACGAACGGGATGAACTCGTGAGTCTTCTTCAATATATGAAAAACTCTACGCTCTCCAATCCCGAGATTATTATCCTTGATGACAGGATCCGCAGGCTGGACGCAATTGTTACTGAAGTAAAGCAGAGTGAAGAATGGGAGGATGCACATATGAGTATTTTATCTACTGGTATTGACATCGGACGTAAGGTAGGCCATGAAGAGGGCCTTGAAGAAGGGCGCAAAGAAGGGCGCAAAGAAGGGCGCAAAGAAGGGCGCCTTGAGGGAATCCATGCGATCATAAATGTTCTAAAAGAACACAATCTTACCGATTCCGAAATCATTCAGCAGCTATGTAAATCTTTTCGCTTAGATACAGGCACTGCAGAAAAAATGTTTCATGATTTCTCACATCATGATTAATCTCTGATATTTCAGTTTAATCTTATGTCAAATATGGACTGAATAAACGCCCGGCTCCATACACTGATTGCATAAAGCCGGGCGTTTGATATTGTCTTAATTTTATATGTTTTTGAAATATTCTCTACGGTTTACAACTTTTACAAGCTTCATATCCCTCATCAATCAGCTTCTCCCGCTCCCCCGTATACTTTTTTCGGTTCTCAGACTTGATATTCTTCACAGAATCGCAGTCCGTGCGGTGGAATTTCATGGTCTTCGTGTTGAGGATATAGGTTCCGCTCTCTTTTCCAGAGGTTCCTGCATCGTTTTTTCCGGTACCTCCAGATGCCCCTGATGAATTGTTTCCAGTAGACGATGTACCTGACGTTTTTCCGGTACCTGACGTACTTCCACTTTGACTGCCTCCTGTACTTCCGCTCTTCGCCAGTTCACTCTTTCCCGTCGCGTAGTCGATCGTGACTCCCGGCTGAACATTGTAGACGTAAACACAGAACAGGACTCCGTCGCCTTCGTCCTCCACCGATTCCGCTTCCATCAGAACGCCGGATGCCACGAGGTTATCTCCCTCAAAAACCGGTGTCACGCGGTACATCACATGGTTTCCGGTTTCTTTTACATAGTCGGCTGTCAGGTTCTCAAACGGCAGCATTCCCTGAACATTAAGGTATCTCGTACCCGTGATCAGATTCTTTTCGTTCGCGTTCTCCGCAGTCAGCTGGTATCCGATCAGATGGCATCGGTTATACAGATATTTTCCATCCACAAAATCATATTTCGCATTGATCCACCCTGTTGGCTTTACCTCTCCGATGGAACCCCGCTTTTCCGTCGGCATCGTATCGGTACTGACGGAGGCATAAGCCACACCGCAGCGGCCTAATGAATCCAGATCACTGTAGCTTTCAAAGGAGACATCCGTCAGGTCGTCCTCCGTAAAATACGGAACATTTCCATTGACCGCCACATATGGGGAGTCCGTATACTCCGGAATATCGGAGAGACGGAATTCCCCGGTTGCCGACGGGTTTCCTGCCATCCCCATTGACGTTTTATTTCCCTGTCCGCTGCTGTTCCCGGCACCAGAGTTCTCTGCCGCCTCAGCAAGGCTTCCAAGGATATTTCCCGCCGCATGGGCAACATCTGCCGCCACACTGGCATTAGCGGCCGCATCGCCCTCACAGGCCGTTACCGTCAAAGAGACCGCCGCGATCACGCAAAGCAGCCATTTTCTTAAATTCTTCATATTCTGTCATTCCCCTCTGTTGCCATATTTTCTATCGCAGTCCGCCGTTCCGCCAAGTGCTCTGTACATGCTCCCCCCGTCCCAATCTCCAATATCCCGCTATATTTTCTGAAATATCGGAATTGGAACTGTCTCCAGCGCCATTCTGCCTATCATACATTCATATTTTAACAGGTATACCGCTCTCTGGTAATTTTCTCATGGGAAGATCCCGCAAATTCTTTCGTCTCCACGCACTTCCACACGCTGAGATCCACCGGAAAATACACATCCGCGGGATAATCCCTGTTCCAACGGTAGAGATAGATCTCCTCGATCCGCTCCACACAGCCGGAGACATCCGCATTCTCCACAAAGCAGAACTCCCCGTCCCCCGCAGCATCGAGAAACGTCTCATCCACCCGTATTTTCTCCGCATCACTCTCCGCAAACTGTTTTCTGCTGTAGGCATTCATCCAAAGTTTTTTTCCATCCGTAAGTTCCAGAATATCTGCCCGCAGGATACGATCCTGGCTCTGGCGGCGGTGATTGAACATCATTCCATTATGGTCATCTACGCATACGATCAGTATCATTTGATCCCCTCTTTCCGTTTCTTTTCTATATGGGTATTATACACTATGTTTCCGTTTATGTAAACATATGTTCGGTATCTCTTTCCTGAAAATCTTACCGTTCAGCTCTAGTTAGTTAAAAGTCAAATCTGCAGTAACTGTTCAGTAGGTCTGCGCACTTGTTGCGCTGACCGTAAGAAAACATAGGCTGGAGGGCAAAAATCCCATCAGCGAAGCT
>ERZ773149.1287-NODE-1287-length-20840-cov-6.009767_pt1 | contig 20840 bp, 20 predicted proteins | sample MGYA00511081_ERZ773149 | MGnify/ENA primary metagenome ERZ773149 (study PRJEB29015, sample SAMEA2737846) | human gut metagenome | biome: human gut; feature: human-associated habitat; material: faeces | place: China | collected 2012 ...
TACTTTGTCGTGTAGAGATTTATTTTCTACAACCCCTTATTAATTATTTATACTCCCCTCAAACGCTCGATAGCTCCCCTATCGAGCGTTTAACGTTATATAACAGGCAGATCCTTTTTAAATACTTGAACCTGCCATATAGAACATATAATCAAAAAGCCGGAGGCATAAGCTTCTTTTCATTGCAGAAGAATCTTATACATCCGGCTTTTTTAATTACCATCGCCTTCTCAGCATTCTGACCAGCAGTATGATCACCAGAAGAGGAATCAGTACCGGTGCGATCAGGCTTACAATCCCACTTATCACCGCAAAGATCACAACGATCACAGCCAAAACCACAAGAATCAGCAGAAGTCTCTTCCACCAGCTGTCCAGGCTCCACACATGGATATTGCTGCTTTCTTCTGTGCTGCTGTTGCCTCTGTAGGTCCTTCCATCCGAATCATAGATCACATCTTCTACACTTTCTTCTCTCTGCGCATCCACGATCGTCTTCGCAAGAATCCACGGATCTCCAAGTTCCGCCAGTACCTCACTCTCCGTTCTTCCTTTTCGGATCTCATCATCAATATACTGGCCGTAGTAGTTCAGATTCTCCTGCAGCACCTGTGGTGTCACACCGGAAGAAAGTTCAATTCTCAGTTTTTCAAGGAACTCTGCTTTCGTCATCTTTCTTTCTCCTCTATTCTCATCATTTCATTGTTTATAATTATATTCTGATGATACCAGGGTCAAAAGGTCAGAAATCCAATGCAAACTTGCTTGCAAGAGGATTTTTGACCCCAACATCATATGTATGCTGCAAACAGGTTAAGAACGTGTTCACTGATCGTGAAAGGAATACACATGGAACCATATTATTATACAAAAATGGATAAATCAAAACAGGCTGCCTACTACGCCATTTATCAAGGGCTTATGGCGTTATCAGACAGTTTCCAGGTACCCAAACTGGAAGGTCGGGAATTAAGCGACGTATTTTTTCAGCTGCGTCTAGACCACCCGGAGATCTTCTGGGCAGAAGGTTTTCATTACCGGTATTATCAGGATTCGGCCAATATCACCTTTTTACCAGAATATATTTTTGAAAAGGGAAAAATAAAAGAACACCAAAAAGCCTTAAAAGCCAGAGTGGAGAAGCTGACCCGGCCTGCAATGAAACTTTCCGAATGGGAAAAAGAAAAGTATGTACATGATTTTATCTGCGAAAATGTACATTATGACAAATTAAAAAAATCCTATTCTCATGAGATCATAGGCCCTTTGGGACAAGGCGTAGGAGTATGTGAAGGAATTGCTAAATCTGTTAAAGTACTCTGTGATGCTTTAGGTATCTGGTGTATGATCGCAATTTGCGGAAATAACCCGGAAAAAGGGATCAAATACCGCCATACCTGGAATATTGTAAAAATCGGTGGAACCTGTTATCACCTGGATGCCACCTTTGATAATACGCTGGGAAATCATAGCTTTGGATCAAAGGAAATCCGATATGATTACTTTAATCTGGATGATAAAAACATTTTCCGCGATCACGAGCCACTGATCGCACCGGCTCCGACCTGTACAGATGGGGATCATTTTTACTATAAAGAAAAGAAAATGTCCTTTACCAAGGCAGAAGATGTGTACAAACGTTCTCTTCAGGCAGCAAAAAAGGGAAAAATGCTTACTTTCCACTGGAGAGGCGGCTATCTTACAAAAGCGGTTCTGGATGAACTGCTGGAACTGATCAAAAAGGCGGGAGAAGAAAAAGGCAAAAAAGCACGGATCGCCTTAAACTGGCCTCAGGCTGTACTGCGTTTGGAATATATGGAAGATGGTCAGGAAAATGTCACACTGGAAGAAGCAAATGAAGGAGAACAGGCGTGAAACAGATCTTTGCAGGTGAAGAATTTGAAAAACTGGCAGATCTGCTGGAACAGGGACAGTTTGAACTGTTAAAACCGCCTTCAGGAGAAAATGCCAAAAAGCCTTCTGATATCCGTCTGGTGTATATGATGAATGATACAGCAGAAAGCTTTTTTGTTTTTCATAATGCTGTGATGACAGGCGTTTATCAGCCGGATTATGAGGGAGAGCTGACTGCAACGTTAGATAGAACAGAAGAACACAGTGAAAAAGAACGGCAATATATTCTGGCAGTCCATCAGGGAGATACTGTGTGTACCTTATTCTTTCAGGATATCTGGATGGAATGTGACCTTTATGATTATGGGCAGATCGGCCATTTCTGGGTAGAAGGTTATGAATATCTGCGCCAGTTGGAATATAAGATCGCCATTTTAAGGGATAAACGTGAATACCTGGGCGAAGAATGCTGCAGCAAAAAGGAAATACGCCTGTCAGAACTTTCAGGATTTCCGCCCTTAAGCTATCTTTTTTATCCGGCAGCTCCTATGGCTTATGTAAGAGAAAAGGATGAACCATGGAAATGCTCCAGGCTTGCAGCAGAAGTGGTAGAAGAAGCTGCCAAGCAGGTGGGCGATGTATGGTTTAGAAAGGTAGTTTCCCTATATAAAAGATGCCCCATAAGGATACTTGCCAGGTATATTGCCTGGATGCTTCACAGAGAAGCCCGCAAAAATGTAACCGATCATCTTATTTCACAGATCGATCAGGCTGCTGCTGCCTATCCCAGACGGAATTTTGGAGCGGAAAAGGAAAAACTCCATCAAAGCTTGTTGGAAAAAGCAAAAAAGCGAACGTCTGAGCTGGAAAAACAAGGCACACAGGCAAAGTTGTTCCGGGAAGAGCCTTTTGCTAAGGGAGATGATTCGCCATTTAAGGTATATGTAATGCAATTTGAGGTCAAAAACGGGGATCGCAGATCCACAGTAGAAGAAATCCACTAATTATCAGATACAAAAACAGCAAAGGAATCATCCCTCTGCTGTTTTTGTATCCAGAAGTTCTGTTAATTTTTCACGTAATACCTTTGCTTCATCCCCCTGCTCTTTGATATAAGCTGCCTCCGGCACCTCAATATCATGGATCAGGGAATTTCGCATTTTTCGAAGGAAGGCGATCTGGTTGATGCACTCCTTATCCAGTACTCCTAAACGTTTCAATGCATTGATATTAAACACGCTTACAGTTCGCGAACTGCGTTTTGTCACATGATTTAACAGATTCTCAAGGGGCACCCACTGACCAAAGAAATAGTTAATAGCTTCCTGCTGCTCTTCATTTAAGTTGGAATCATCAGAGCGCAGTTTCTGGTATGCCTGGTATCTTTTTTCATTTCCACTAATGATCTGATCAATGATCTGCTGTGAAATAGTACGTTTGTCTTTTTCAAATTTTACAGATTTTACAATAGGACCGATATCTTTGGCCCGCAATATCTTCAAGCTGCTTAAAAAACGGAACAACAACTCAATATTTCCCATACGAAGCTTGATATCTTCCGGCAGGAAGTTATTACTTAAATAATTGTACAAATAAGACGCAAGCTCAAACTGATTGGCAAAAGCGGCCTGACTATTTTGTATTCTTTCATTTCCGGCAGCCTGAAGACGTTCCAGGGCAATCTCTCCTGTGAGGACCAGACCATTCAATTCATCCAGAATCGCCAGTTCTTCTTCAGAAAGAGTTCCCTGCATGGGCTTGTAAACAAGATCGTGCTGAACCTCTGACCAGGCATGCATCAGAACAGAAGCCACCTGGATCTCTACTCTGGCACTGCAATAACGCTTCTCCGAAGGCTGTACCATATCTTCCTTCAGATGAATGCGGTAATGGTTGGCCCAGTAACCAGAAAAACGTTTATTGTAGGTAGGTGGTTTTGACTGTTCCGGGAACTGCTTACGCTCAATGATCTGAAACAGGTCGCTGATCAGGGAGTCCACTTTTACGCGGTCACCGGGGAAATAAAGAGAAACTCGGATACCACACAGATCAGCGATATCTTCGTAAATTTCTTTCATATTTTTATAAGGGACGCTGCGTTTTGCATTTCTGCGCAGTACTTTGCTTTTTAAACGGCCTGGATTTTTGATCCGGTAGGTAACCATGGCACGGATACCGGCAGATTGTAACGCGTCCTGCAGCTGTGAACAGGAAATTCGTCCCAGATTTTCATAAAAGGTAAGCTTTTTTTTATAATTTTCAATAAATTGGTTGATCAGATCCATCCGGAGCCTCCTTTGTGGACGATATCATATCTAAAAACATGAATAATCCGCTCATTTTTCTACGAAAATGGCTGCTTATTCATGTTTTTGGCGGGTCCCAAGGTCTGCATCTTGCAAGCAAGCTTGCAGCGGATTGCAGACTTTTTGCCCCTGATATCATCATATCACAGGTGTATAAAGGGTGCAAGGAATTGGATCAGCAACCTATTATCTATCCCAGTTTTTTCTTCTGTCGTCATCTGTGATCTGGCGGATCACTTTACAAGGATTTCCTACAGCAACGCTGTTTGATGGAATATTCTTCGTCACTATACTGCCGCTGCCTATCACTACATTGCTTCCAATGGTTACACCCGGCATTACCTGTACACCTGCACCGATCCATACATTGTCTCCCACTACAATTGGATACGCATATTCCAAACCTTGATTTCTTCGTTCAAAGTCAATGGGATGTCCTGATGTATGAAAGCCACATGATGGCGCAATAAAAACATCATTACCAAACGTCACACTGCCGGCATCCAGGATCACCAGACCATGGTTCGCATAGAAGTTTTCCCCTACGGAGATCCTATAACCATAATCACACCAAAAATCCGGTTCAATATGGATATTCTTTCCTGTTTTTCCAATAATGGTTTTTATAAATTCATGTCTTTCTTCTACATTTTCCACTGGAAGATTATTATATATTTGGCACAGCCGCTTGCAGCAAAGTCTTTCCTCTGCAAGTTCCTTATCATAATTGGCATCATATAGTTTCTGATGCTCCATTTTTTCTTTTTCAGTCATAATATTACCTCTTTTTAATCCGATTTTGTTCAGAAAGGTCCGAAAGAGCACCGGTGGCTTTCGGACCTTAGTCGATTAAATAGCAATTCAAAGTATTATCGTCTGCTGCTGTCAGATCAATACTGACCTTATAAAAGTACTTCCCACTCTGCTTCCTTAAAACCTACCATCACTTTATCACCGCTGACCACGATTGGACGCTTAACCAACATTCCATTCGTAGCAAGCATTTTCAACTGCTCTTCTTCACTCATTAACGGCAGCTTGTCTTTTAACTTCATTTCTTTGTAAAGCATGCCGCTTGTGTTAAAAAACTTCTTAAGAGGAATACCACTCTGTTTATACCACGCCTTTAATTCGTCATAAGTTGGATTTTCTTCTACAATATCACGCTCTGTATATTCCAGTTTGTGTTCATTCAGCCATTTCCTGGCTTTTTGGCAGGTTGAGCATTTAGGATAACATAAAAATAACATTTTGTACCTCTCTTTTTTATTTTATCTAAGGTCTAAATAAAGAGCTGCCCGTTCTTTTGAAAGTTTTTCTCCGATCACGATCAGCACTTCCTGTCCCTTAGGCACCGGTTTCAGACTAAATTCTCTGCAGGTGGCATTTAATTCCAGCCAGCCGTTTTCCTCCCCATTTCCCGAATCCTGCTCCAGACCCCATTTTCCATTATTTTTTATATAACCTTTCACTCTGAATATCTTTCCGCAGGAAGGATCTTGAAACATCTTTTGCACTGCCCTTTTCAATTGATCTGGATCCATGGAAAAATTCAGGTAATACAGGGAATCAAATACTTTATCCTGCTCCATGGGCATTTTCTCATAATCTTCGATCCGGTATTCACAGGTCAGCAGGCGTTTATAATCATCCTCATTTAAATCTTTCCAGTTTTTGCAGAGAATCTGATCCAGAGTAAACCTGCGTTTGCAATGTACCTGCTCCAACGCCTGATTCAGGTAAGAAAGTGTATTTTTAATCTGTTCTTCAGATACTTCATCACATTTACTAAATAATACGCAGCCTGCATCAGCAGCTTCTGATGCCAGCAGATATTTTGCTTCTTTTGAAAGATCTTGTTCCAGTCCCGCATCCACCAGTGCGATCACATTTCCCGGCTCATAAAAACGGTCCAGCGGCTCCTCATAAAGAGCATCGAAAAATTCATCCACATCGTAGATTCCTGATGGTTCTATGATCACACGTTCATAACCGGACATTGCCATTGCGATCAGCTTCGTCTTAAACCTGCGTTTATGGCAGTCTGCGTCACAGCCCCCGGCGATCATTTCCAGACTGCAGTTATCTCCTTCTAAATCCTGCAAAAGCAGCATATCCACATTAACCGCACCAAAATCATTTTCCAGTATTCCAATCTTTTTTCCTTGCTTTATCAGATAAGATGCATACTTTTTTATAAAAGTTGTCTTTCCGGCACCTAAAAATCCAGTGATCAGATCAATCTTTATCATATCTCTCTCACTCCTTTTGCTCTTTATGTTCTCATGAAATCTTTCATGTTCTCTCCAAATAATTTCAGGCTCTTTTTAGCTGCCAAAATTATATCATTTCACCTGCGCCATGTCCATCACAACATCTAAGCCCACTTTTTCTACAATTCCCATATCACTAGTACCGGTTTAATATTGGAATCTGTCATCCTTTGGAATGAACCAGCAGTTTATCATAAGTAAGATCCATTCCTGCTGCCCCAAGAGGTGCCGTGATCAAAATAGCCAGAACTGCCACAGAAAGGACGATCTGACCACAGGAAAGCCCCATGGCAAGGGGAACGGAACCGATCGCTGCCTGCACCGTTGCTTTTGGAAGATAAGCGATCACACAGAAAAGCCTCTCTTTCCTGTTTAACCGGGTGCCAAGCATACAAAGGAATACTCCCACTGCCCGGAACATTAAACCAATAAAGATCATAAAAACTGCGGCAATTCCCGCCTGCATGGTATAACGGATGTCCACTGCGGCACCTACCAGCACAAATAAAATGACCTCTGCCGCGATCCACAGCTTTCCGAATTTTTCTGAAAGTCTTTTCGATACATCCGGCACACATTTTACGCGGATCACAGCTGCCATTCCCACCACTGCCAGGAGTCCTGAAACAGACACGATCCCCTTAAGCCATGTTTCTACTGACATAAGAAGAAATGACATTCCAAGGATCAGGATCACTTTCATACTGTTGCGCACATAATGTTTTCTGGCATAAACAGTTTCAAAAAACAGGCTTAATGCATATCCGGCCACAGCCCCTAAAGCGATCCCCAGGATAATAGATACCGGAATATTGATAAAATCCGTTACATGTGCACTGCCGCCCTGGGCCATATTAACAAAGGTAGAAAATAATACGATCACAAAAATATCATCACAGGAGGCTCCCGCCATGATCATCTGCGGGATTCTCTGCTCTGTACCATACTTTGTTTCCATAAGCTGCACCATCCTTGGGATCACAACTGCCGGTGATACAGCACCTAAAACAGCTCCCATAACTGCAGCTTCTACTCTTGAAATATGCAGGATAGCCGGTGCAAAGATTGCAAATGCAAGGATCTCACAGCTTGCAGGCACACAGGACATCATCAGTGCCGGTCTGCCTACTTTCTTTAGATCTGCCAGATTCAAAGACAATCCTGCTTTTAAAAGTATGATGATCAGAGCCATCTGCCTAAGTTCAGAAGATATCCCTAAAATAGAATCAGAAAGCCAGTTTAATCCACATGGGCCTAAAACAATCCCTGTGATCAGCATTCCGATGATCCGTGGGATCTTAAACTGCTGACACAGCGCCGCCATGGCAAGTCCCAGTAAAAATACAAACGCAAGTGAAGTTAACATATTCATTTTCTCCTTTTCAATCATGGATTTACTCTCCGGAACACTTACAGCAATAAAGTACACAAAAAAGCTGATAACTCCGTGAGTATTTCATCACAGAAGTCATCAGCTTATATCCTTTAAGCGGTTTAGGTTTCCCAGGGGAGAACTTCATTCCCTTGGGCTATTATAAAATAGAATAAACTGTTTGTAAACATTTATTTGTTGCTGTTCATGCATTATATGACCAGCAACGGAATTTGCCGTGGCTTCGCATTTAAATACGGCAAACATAATCAATGCTTCTAAATGCCCGTTTCAGGCATCTGGTTACTTTCTTTAAGATTTCATCACCAGCAGCATGTCCATACGTGTCATTAACAGATTTAAAAATATCTACATCAATTAAAATAAGAGCAAAGGGCGTATCTCCTGCTTCATAAATATGAAGCAGTTTTTCATAAGATCCTCTGTTTAATGCCTCTGTCAGAGCATCATGTTCTGCCTGATGGCGGATCAGCTTCTGAGTCTCCTGATTTTCCAGATATACTTTATTGTAAGTAACAGCAAGATTCTGAAGCTCTGCTGCTCCTATTACCGGGAATATCTCTCCCTTCTGTATACTTTCATTGTAAAGCATCAGCGGTTTAACGATCAAATGCTTTAGCATCAGACAGATCAAAAACATAATCAGAAGCATGATCACAATACCAGCTTCCAGTTTCAGATACATATCAGAAAAAATAGATGTAGCTCTTCCCTGTCTCTGCCTTGTCTGCGTGATCAGTCCATTCATACAACTGGACACATCAGAAATAATCCGTGTACGGGTATTCTGATAGCTGTCATCACAGACCAGATTCCCTGCTTTGATCAGTTTGTCATCTCTGCCTAAAAGACTGTCTTCTTCACTTAACTGCACATTCTTTATTTCCTGAGGCCACGTATCTTCCGACAAAGACATGGCTTCAGACACTAGACGCATGGAATAATATTCTGTATTCATCAACTCCTGGGAACATTTCAATGCTTCTGTCAGTGAATCAAACATTCCCGTTCCAGTAAAGTATTTTTCCAGACTGTCCAGTGCCTCTTCCCTGCGATGGGTATTAGCTTCAACAAAATACAGTTCCATATACTTTGGTTCTCTGGTGATCGCATACAGGCGCACCTGCTCTGTCAGATAATCCGAACCATCCTGAAGCTGCTTTGCCGCTTTCTCACAGACTATATACTACTCCGTAGTCATCCTCAGGATTTTAAATTCCTTTTCACTTTGAAATGAAACAATGGCAAATACCATTGCCAGTACAAGTGTTACCCCTAATGTCCACGCGCTTACCTTCCGTATTTTGATCTTTTTTGCCATGATGTGTATACCTGCTCTCTCTGCTGTCTGTCCTCTTTGCTGTCTGTTATGTTTTTTGGGCAAAGAATAATTCCAAGAAACATCTCTAATATGTTGCTCAAATTTACCCCCGCCAATGCGGGGAACACTATCTTTTATATAATCAATTAAGGTTCACCCCTGTCAATACTGGGAACACTTTATTTTTAGCACAAATTGGACTAAATGAAAAGAAAAATCAATTATTTTTTGGCAATATATCTTTTTCTATAATCCATTTAGTATAAAGAGAACACAAGGTTCTCCCCCGCCGCGCGGGGAATACGCAAACAATGTATGCGTGAAAAAACAAGAATAACAGGAGTGTATCCACTACGCTTACAATGCCAGAAAAAACTGACCCGTACAGAACGTCCGAAACGTATAGCGTCATTACTCCTGCTACTAAGGACAATATACAACTAGGTACAGAAAAAAACAAGACTCGGGTTCATCCCCCGCCACGCGGGGAATACATACTACTGCCAGTATAATCGTTATTCATAAAAGGTTCACCCCCGCCACGCGGGGAATACTTAAAGAAGTTTTAGGCAAGGTTTCTAAGTCTAGGTTCACCCCCGCCACGTGGGGAATACCATACGGTATTTTAGCATGTAGACCTGGAGGTAGGTTCACCCCCGCCACGCGGGGAATACAGATTACGGTCGATGATGACTCATTCACGTATAGGTTCACCCCCGCCACGCGGGGAATACACGTCTAGCGAAGTAGATGTAAAGCTTCAAGCAGGTTCACCCCCGCCACGCGGGGAATACGTTTTAAACGATCTGGATCCGGGTGTATACGCAGGTTCACCCCCGCCACGCGGGGAATACCGGCAAGCCCTCACTACAGGAGACAAACAAAAAGGTTCACCCCCGCCACGCGGGGAATACGACATAATGGCCAAGAAAATTTTCGGAATTTTAGGTTCACCCCCGCCACGCGGGGAATACAAATAAACTTCTAATTATTTCGCTTGTGTACAAGGTTCACCCCCGCCACGCGGGGAATACGAGAGACAAACGCAGTCTTGACAGCAATGCTTAGGTTCACCCCCGCCACGCGGGGAATACGTTGCAATTAGACATGAATAAACCCCGTTCCCAGGTTCACCCCCGCCACGCGGGGAATACAATACAGCCCGATTGTGATTTATACAGAGATTAGGTTCACCCCCGCCACGCGGGGAATACGGATCCAGATGCGGTGCCTATCGTTGAGTACATAGGTTCACCCCCGCCACGCGGGGAATACACATCATCCAGCTGATATCTAATGTCCGGATCAGGTTCACCCCCGCCACGCGGGGAATACCGATCGCCTTTTAGAAAGGACGAAAATGACTAAGGTTCACCCCCGCCACGCGGGGAATACTTCCTGATGTGACCTGCATATGTTCCAAAGCTAGGTTCACCCCCGCCACGCGGGGAATACCAATCCAGTAATGCAGAAGATCATATCCGACAAGATTCACCCCCGCCACGCGGGGAATACGCATCGTCTTTCTTCATCTGATCCAGCAGATCAGGTTCACCCCCGCCACGCGGGGAATACCTTAGATTCCTCCAGTCTTTACAGGCAAACATGGGTTCACCCCCGCCACGCGGGGAATACTTGTAAAGCATAAGCTTTTCGTTGTACCGGAGAGGTTCACCCCCGCCACGCGGGGAATACTTAGCGGCATAGTCAAGGACTTTGTCTTTACGAGGTTCACCCCCGCCACGCGGGGAATACTTTGTTGTTGATCAAGACATAACTCCTGATTGGGGTTCACCCCCGCCACGCGGGGAATACTCTTTTTTCAGCGCCTCTGCATCCGACTGCAAAGGTTCACCCCCGCCACGCGGGGAATACTTGCGGATCATGTCCTCTGCGTACATCAGACAGGGTTCACCCCCGCCACGCGGGGAATACACTAAAAAAAGCCTCATATTTCCTCACTTTTTTTAATCTCCATCCTCAAATTTCATTTAACTTCTGATACAGCTGCCACGTAAGATAGCAGTCTGCCAATGCCCTGTGTGCATTGGAAACTTCATATCCCAAATGCTTCATCAATGCCTCCAACTGATAGCTTCCTACTCCCCGTATCTTTCTTCTTGACAATGCCAATGTATCTCTGGAAGCGGTACCCAGCTTCATTTCTATTTCCATTTTTTTACAGGCAGTGCGAATAAAATTATAATCAAACATAATATTATGACCTACTATTACTCTATTTCCTGTAAATTCAAATAATTTTTCCAAAACTTCTTCTAACTGTCTTCCCTTATTTTGCAGCTCCTGTTGTGTGATACCAGTCAGCTTTTGGATTTCTAATGGAATTTCACCCTTTATCCAGGTAAGCATAGAGAACTCCTCTGTGACATTGCCTGATTCTATCTTTAATGCTCCGATTTCTATTATCTCATCTTTTTCCAGAGATGTACCGGTTATCTCTATATCAAGTACCACGTATCCTTCCTGAAACATTTTTCTGGACCGTGCTTTAGCCATTCTGTCAGCTATATACAGCTGCTCTGCACGACTTTTTACACCTTGCGTCTCTTTTTCAGATGATTTAACTGTTCTGGCAATTGGAAGCGGTCTCCTCATTAGCTTTATCCCATCAAGATCAACCGGTTCCCAGGTTGTATTATGCACACGAAAATCCATTTTCTGCTCTCCCGGTGCACTAAAAACCATCGTTGCCTGTCCACTCTTTATATTTTCACAAATACGCTGCCAGACTTCCTCGCGCACTCTGCTGCTCACATTTCCCACAAATACACCCGTATTGATTTCGCACAGCCATTTAGATAGATCTCCCCGGACTTTTGGCGGACAATCAGATAACATGATCACGATCATTCCTCATCCTCCTGACCATAAGAACATCCATTTCTGACTGTTCCTTCTTTATCATCCCATAAATAAACAGCTTCGCCTGTGTCCTCCTTATTTTCATCTTCTGTCTGGAATAGCCAGCGGATATCTTTTACCATCCGTTCCAGTATATGTTTTTCAGTCATTATATCCCTGACTTTTCTGCGGACAACCCCAGGAAGATCTTCTGGTTCTTCAGAAGCTACCTGAAAAGCAACAGGAATAACTACATCCGATTTATATAAATCCGCAATATCATATACAAACGAGCAGTCATGTCCAACATGGATAAAACCAAGTCCTGGTGACAGACCAAGGGCAAAGATCACAGCATGAGCCAGGCCATATAAACATGCACAGCCTGCTGATAATGCCTGGTTCACTGGATCACCTGTTTCAAAATGGTCCGGATCATAATCTCTTCCATTCCATTTTACATCATATTCTTTTGCATATTTCCGATAAACAGACCTTACTCTGCTTCCTTCCCTTCCACGCAGTTGCTGAAGCGTCATTTTAGAAGAATCTTCTTCCGGAAAACGTAACTGATACATTTTCCTTACGATCATCAAGTGTTTTCTCTGATTGCTTACGTACTCCGCCTGTCGTATCAAAAAAGCTGAACGATGGGTAAGAGGCCGACCGCCCGCATAGTATCTGACGCCATGTTCTCCAATCCAGACTACACTGACACCTGCGTCTCCAATCAACTCCATGGCCCGATGCGACACAGTTGTTCCTGGACCTAAAAGCAGTACAGAAATAGATGCAGCAGGAACTTGGATGATTCCCTGATCATCTTTAACTGTGATTGCGCTGTCCTGACGATTCAGTTTACAATGTTCAAAATACAGAAATGTCATCCTGTCCCTGATCTGCGGAAGAGCCTGTAATTCAGGGCGGATCATTCCCGGCATTTCGTTCATACGTTCCTCTCTCCTTACTTTTCAGTTTACTTCAAAAGAAAAGCCAAAAACGAATCCTTTTCCAAATTTATATATGAACAATTGTAAGAAGACCCATTCCGTAAGCTTTTCCCCTTCCAATACCACCTGTCAAAAGCTCTTTAAATTTGTCTTCATCACAGACTTTCAGGATTCCTTCGTAAGTTACACCATTTATACTGACCCTTTTTTTTCCCTTATCTTTTCCTTTGCTGAAAATATGCCAGCCTCTCTGAACTATTTGAAAATTTTCAGGCAATAATTCAAAACCATGTTTTGAGGCTCTGCTAAGAAGCCATTCTTCCTGAGATTTAAGTGTCATATGCGCTTTTACCTGCCCTCTCTCTCCCGGCGTACTTGCAACACTTTTCGTAGGATTTGCTACCAGTTTAAAATGCCACCAGGTATCACTTTTTACGCGTTCCAGAAGAGGTGTATAATCTTTTGTCTGATATGCACTTTCATCATCAGGAAAACCATACCTGCCAACTCCGCTGCTAAGATCCGGTACGTCTGGACTTAATATCAGCAGATATAATCTATCTCCCAGATACTCAAGTCTCCATAAATTTCGCTTTCTTTCTCCTGAAAACCCACTTTCAACCAATCCATGTATTTTTTCCTGTGAGCTTAGAAGGCGCATAGTGTCTATATTTCTCGTATTTAATTCCATTCTGGTCAAATACATTTATTTTCTTCACCTCACAATTCGTTACAGTTCTCCCATAGCATCATGCTCCCTTAAAATATCCGGATTTTTACCGGAAATCACTTTGTCGGAAGTTACTTTCATATCCATCCTTTTCATCCTTCTGTAACTATATTTTCTCTGGTATGGATCAAAGGATTCTGCCTTATCCTTCACCATTCCTCCCTCTGGATCCTCGGGCGCACATTCTATACACATTGGAAATATAGAAGGCATTTTATCTTTTTTCCACTCAGGCCCCTGCCATGGCTCTGTTTCCAAAGCTTTTTCCAGTGACAGATCACGTATTCCCAGAACCATACCTGCCTGCGGTGGACAAGATCTTCTTCCCAGGAAGAGTGGGAAAACAGGATGTTTTAAAGCATACTCCAGTTTCTGCAGAAAAGTTTCATCTTTACACTCTAAACCAACTAAAAAAATAGCATCTGACAAGTAATACCTTGTGGTTATATAAGAGTTTTTTTCACTGTGAACTGTATGAAAGTCTTTCAAAAGACTTCCTTCCTGATCCGTCCTGACCCCCAACCTCAGTTGATTTAAAATGCTGACATCTTCATCTCTCCTGATTCCCAAAGCTGCTGCCAACAGTCCTGTCACTCCACTTTTTGATGGTGCATTTTCCGTCCGGCGGACTTCAAATTTTGAATTAATCCCCCATGACTGGACAGGTCCTGCGAAGCGAAGTAACAATGTACTCATTCTTCTCCTCCACCATTTAACTGAGTCTGGATTTCTGTCTTTACACGTTCCAAAAGCTGTTTTAAAGACATAACCTCTGCCACATTTTCCAGCTGATCACCAATTCCAAATGCTTTTTCCGGTTCATCCGCATAATTATCATATACTTTTTTCGCATATGCAGTCAGCGCTTCCACAGACTTATCTGCATAACCGCAGTTACTTAAGATCGGACGTTCAAATGCTCCGCAAAGATTTAACGGCTGATCCTTTCTGACTGTAATATAGACTGCATCCGGTATTGTACGATTTGCAAATGAATTCTGTCGTCCTGTAGGCATAGAGCAGATAAAGGCCTTTATAAATCCTTCTGCAACCGCTGCCGTATCTTTTCCAAGATGACGATACAGCTCCATTACGTTTATTGTCGCATAACGGTACATAGTAGATGAATTAAACTCTACCGTTCCAAGATGACCCGCACCTGCGCTTTCATCTGGTGAGCAGTCATCTACTGCTGTGAAATAATCATATTCATTGTGAATCGTATGGGTAGAAATACTATGGGCAACCTGTGCTGCTGCATCATAATTCAAAGAAGGATCACTTGCTACCATTCTTCCAAATAATGCCATATCATAAGAAGGTTCTTTCTGCATTGCTTCTTTGTAAGCCTTTTTCTCTGTATTTTTAGATACGGCCAGCTGGGCCAGTGCTTTTGCCTGCCCTTTACTCATAAAAAGAAGCGCTTCACTCTCTCCCTTTTTATCATTGATCTTGACACCTGCATTTTTAAGGGCCTCAGAAGCCTTTTTTTCTGCATCCATTTCATCCGGATCCTGTAAACGGATCTCTTCTGCCACCATTTCAATCACTTTCTTGGTTCTGTTTCCCATTTTCTGCTCATGGAACAATTGAGAAAAATATTTTCTCATAGCATGTTTCCAAGCCTGAGAAGAAACCCTGGCTCTTGTAGTACCGCCATATATGGCTGTCTTAGGACTGCCTGTATCATCTCTGTTTATACAACTTGGCGGAACCGTCTGTATCACATGCAGATCCACATACAATCTTTTTTCATCCATTTTCCTTTTCCTCCTCATTTTCCGTTTTTACTTTACAATATTTATAAAAATCGCGTCCCCACCTTAATCGTACCTCTGGGATTTTTTCTAAATCCTGATACAGATAAAAATCTACTGCTAACTGCACATAATCCAGCCGAATCTCTTTCTGCCTGAACAACTGTACCACTCCTTTCATATGCCACGCCAATTCCGTTATATCTGATGATACAGCTGCAGCGTTAAATCTTCGACGCACTGCATTCAATGCATCCGGCTCTTTTGCCGCCATTTCTCCTGCTGCCCGTCCAAATCCGATCCCTTTCTGATACGCATTCTCCTCTTGCAAAGAATGACTTTGCTGATGAATGGCATATAATGTAAACGCCGTATACAGTGCCATTTCTGCCCGTCCAAGCGTACCTCCTGTTCCTGTCAGTTCCTCTGGCAGATCTTCAAATAAAATCCCCCATAAATCGGGATCTGTGCCTGGTGCTTTTCCAACTCCTCTGCGCATTTTTGCCAGATAGGCCTTAATGGCACTTTCATCTGGATTTTCCCTTAATGCACGAAATTTCTTTTCAGCAAATTCTTTGATCTGTTCCACTGGCTTTCCCATTCTTTTCCACCTCCTTATTGATGATAAATTTTATACAATCTTCCAAGGAACCAGTTATATACCTCTGGAGAAGCAAAGTACTGCTTGTCCTCTGTCATTCTGCCGGAAAAAGCAGTTATTCCTGCTTCGGATACCATGTTCTGCCCCAAATTTTTTCCAATTGTTTGAACTATTTCTTCTAATTTTTGACAACGATCTGATATATCATCTGTTTCAGGCGAAATTCCCGCAAGCCACTGCCTAAAGGGCTGGTCAATGCGATTAAAAAAACGCTCCTTGGCATTGATTCCATCTGCTTTCCGTCCCTGTGCTTTTGCCAGATTTATTTCCAACATTCCAACAGCCTCTGCGGATTCATCGCATTTGCGGATCTCATTTAAAATTCCTGTCTGCCAGGACCGGCTCATCTGTAAGAGCAGTTCTCCCTGAAACGTCAATGAATCACTAAATGTATCATTTACAAAAAAATCTTTGTCTCCATATTGTACAGACACGATCCGAAAGCGTATGGCCTTTTTTTTCCAATGCATTTCCATTGCAATCGTATCATACCAGCTTACAATTCCCGGCTTTCGTACATTTTCTCCCTGATCTACAAATATATTTCCAAAATCCCTCCACATCTGCCTGGATGGATCATGCCTTCGAGGTGTGAAAAAGGTTCTATCCTTTTCTTTTACCTGTCTCCACACAGTCATCTGTTCTGCATATGCCAGATTTTTATCAAAAAAATCTCCTCCAAGCAAGTAATAACCAACTACCTTATCATGATCCCTCTTTAACAACAGTCTTCTCGACTGTAAAGTAAGAAGTTCTGCCTGATTATCCGGCACAGCAATCTCCTGTCTTTCCGCTTTGTCCGGTTCCCGCTCCCAGATTGGTCTGTTTTCTCCTTCCCACAGATTTCTGCCATCCTTTAAAAGAGTAAGATTTAACAAAAGCGTCTGAAAAAGGTTCTCTCCAACCGCTTCGATCAAACCCAGTTTTCCCAGCCATCCAACTCCTGGAGACGGGAGGCCTTTCCCTTTTGGTTTTGAAGAAGTATCATCATATGCATTTACATATAAAAGCCATCTGGCTGCCTGGGCGTACTCCATTTCCTGCTTTCTGATACCATTGCACAATGGAAAAAGGCGTACTTTATTCCCACTCTCTGAGAGTTCTCCATTTAATTTAGCTGCTGTATATTCTGTGCCCACAGCTGCTTGTGATATCTGCCAAAAGGGATACTGGTCATGAAACAGCCAAAACCGCTCATGTAACGGTTCCAGATATGTATGGATCACTTTTTCCTGAAAATATCCTTTCTCCCATAAAGCCCTCCATCTTTTTCTGGCTTTTACCGGAGAATCAATCTTGTCCACATGTCCATCCTGGTCCATTCGCGAAAAAACCGTATGTAATACCGCCAGCAGTAAACGCAAAACTGCCATATCCTGCTCTGGTGTATCTCCGCTTAGATCTCTGTACTCATGTGCATGGATCAATACCTCTGTCAAAGATACCAGTTCCTCAGAACAGTCATTTTTTAATACCTGAATCCATTTTTCATCCAACAGGTTAAATTCCGGTGTTTTCATTTTTTTCCTCCTCTCTGCAGGATAAGCCTGTCTTTTTGTCATAATACAGATCATAATTATTTAATTTTGCACACAGGTTTTCATCTAACAAAAGTACCAGTTCTTCCCTAAGTTTTGGGGCGTAGTGCCACTGGGCAAAATACCTGTCTGTATCCTCTCTCAGCCTATCCAGAACCTGTGCATAATTATATTCTTTTGAAAATATAGATGACAAACGCAGTCTCTGCCTTAATATCTCCTTTGTTTCTTCCTCAGATGGAATGCTATCTGAAGAAATGCACTTTCCTTCATATTGCCACGGCAGAAAGCAGATATTTTCTCCTCTTTTTTGCAGGACCAGCACTTCAATGGATGGTGTTCCTGACCGCACGGATGCAAGTGCCGCAGCATCTGTTAATTCTGCGCTTGTATTGTTCAGCCAGCCTGTTATACTGTTAAATTTCGGATCCGTCTCATCTTCACAGACAGGTTCTCCCACTCGTACTCTGTCAGCAGCTGTTTTTAAATTTTTCAAATGTCTGTCGTACTCCTTCCACAATTCATCCTTCTCATGCTCTTCTGGTTCTGCATAAACCGCCTGAACGTAGACCGGAATATCATCAGGAAGACAAAATTGCCTTGGAAGCTTGTCCAATGTCCTCTGAAGCAGCCATTTATCATAAACAAACCTTGTGTCAGTCAAAACATAACATTTTGCTTCTTGCAGACACAAAGGTCTTTTTCTTCCTTTATGCCGATGTTCACGTCCGATTCTCTGAAACAGCAGATCTATGGGACAAAGATCTGTGATCAAGGTATCAAAATCAAGGTCAAGAGACTGCTCTAAGACCTGTGTTCCTACTATGATCAATTTGTTTCTCTGTTCAAATGTGGAATTCTTACCTGCACGTTTTAAAATTTCTCTTTCAATTTCTGCACGATCCGATATGATAAACTGTGAATGCATCAGAATCGTTTCACATTCTGGAAACCATTCCAAAATCTTTTTGGCAAAATTCTGCGCTCTCTCAACAGTATTTAAAATAACACCAGCACAGCCCCCATCTTTTAAAGAATCCTTCAGGATTTTTTCAACTTCTTCATCATTTATTTGGATAATCTGAACGATCTCTTTTTCACTGCCCAGATTCATCTGCTTATAAAGGATTTGCTTTCCATCTGTCCATGTAAAAAGAGGATAACCAGCAGTATTACACCATTCTGCTCTCTCATCCATATCATTTTTATTTAAATAAGCTTTTATCAGCTCAAACCGACGTTTCCGCGGAAGAGTAGCTGATAAAACGATCACTGGTACATGATAAGTTCCCAGCCATTCTATTATCCGTTCCAGAAAAGATTCCATGTACAGATCGTAGGAATGAGCTTCATCAATAATAACCACTTTTCCAGCCAGCCCAAGATGCCGCAGCATTACGTGCCGCTGTATTAAAGCTGCCATCAGAAGCTGATCTATGGTTCCTATTACAAAATCAGCCAACAATGCTACTTTTCTGCCCTCAAACCAGCTATGAACTATTAGATTGTTATCCTCATCTTCTCCCACGGACGAAGCAGAGCCTTTGATCAGCTGCTGATAATCTTCATTAAGCTCAACTGCTCCATGAGCCAGGCGTATACCAAGTCTTACGCTTTCCGACTGCTGCCCTGCCCATTTCATCAGCCTTGGAAAGAGTCCATTGGCAGTAGCCTGCGTAGGCAGTCCGAAAAAGATCCCGCCACTGCCCGCTTTTTGTCCTAAGATCTCTGCCATTGCCAACGCAGCTTCTGTTTTTCCAACACCCATCTGCGCTTCCAGAATAAAAATCCCTGGTTCTATGGTATTTTGCGCTATTTCCATTGCCATATGCTGCACTTCTCTTGGCAAAAATCCAAATCTTTCTTCAAAAAGAGTATCATCCATCACCCAGTCATTTTCCCCTGGGATCCAAAATTCTGGAAGATCCAGCTTTTCAATGGCACGGTCCACTCTTTCCGGGTAATCGGTATCTTTTCCCATACGATCTGTCGGTATCAGCGGAAACAAATAGGTATTGGACGCGATCCAGTCTGCCATGATCAGAATACCCGTAAGGATCACCTGTACCTCCATACTGATATCCGGAAGCTCTTCTACGCTGGCAAATCCACTTTTTTCAAGGGCAATATCCATCCATTCCTTCCATATAGCTTCCCACTGTTTTTTCTGCTGTCCAAAAAACACCGTTTTCCCATAGGTTTCTATATTTTCTTCCACAATTTCTGAGTATTCCTCAGGTGTACTGCCATGATGAGAACCGACGATCACTGCGATTCCAACTGGTACTCCAAACTTTCGCAAAATACCTTCTCCACATAAAGAATGTGGTATCTTTTTTGTCAGTGATTTTGGTGACGCAAGTGAAATACCTTCCTGAAGAAGTTTTTCACGGATTTCCGTTACCTGCTGTGCAACATTGGTCATGAAGACATAAGTGAGCTTCCCTACGTCGTGTGAATATGCCAAAAACAGGCATACCTTTAATCCCGTTTCTTCCCCGAAATCTTTACAGATTGTTTTTATAACAGCCGGCGGAAGCCAATTATAATACAGATACTTCATAACACCGGCTGTATCAAAGGAGTGCATCCAGAGAGGAAGCCAAAGTTCATTGTTCATACGATCTGTTTTGGCGATCATAAGATTCAAGATTTTTGATCTGTCTTTCATTGCTTTGACTCCCCTCTCCTTTATCTGTTTTCAATATACTCCTGTTGAAGTATAAAGTTAATAATTATTTTCATAATAAGTAACTAATTATTTTTATTCAAATTACAAAACAGCGATACCGCACAGTCGGACCGGATAAGGCGGAACTGATGATGATGACCGGCGATGCTTACAAGGGAGAACAGTGTGTAAAGATCGGTCTTGCCACTGTTTTAGCAGAAGATGGAAAATTAGCTGAAACTACTTATGCACTGGCTGCAAAACTGGCTGCGAAATCATCCACAGCCCATGGCGGTCAGAAACGGCTGATTCGCAAGTACTTCTACGGCGAAATGGAAGCTTTTGCAAAAGATGAAGGCACTGAAATGGCAGCTGCTTCCCGCCAGCCTGATTTCACAGAAGCAGTCAACGCTTTTATTGAAAAGAGAATGCCTGCTTACAATCTCCCTCATAAATAAACATAATTCTTATGTACTCTCGGAATCTTTTTGTACTTGATTTTGCGAGAAGATTTTTTGTCAGTT
>ERZ773149.1311-NODE-1311-length-20538-cov-2.924865_pt1 | contig 20538 bp, 16 predicted proteins | sample MGYA00511081_ERZ773149 | MGnify/ENA primary metagenome ERZ773149 (study PRJEB29015, sample SAMEA2737846) | human gut metagenome | biome: human gut; feature: human-associated habitat; material: faeces | place: China | collected 2012 ...
AAACCATCACTCAGCGATACATTCTGATTGATCAGTCCTTTAAACCCACCCACACTGACGGTGTTGGTCACCATGCCATAGATAAACTCTCCTTCTATGGTTTCTGCCGGAGAGGTAACCTTCATGACGTAGGATTTGATAGAAGCAAGGCTCTTTACGCCCTCCAGAATATACGCCTGATGTCCAAGCAGATTTTTCTTATCCTGCGGCGTCATGTAGGACACCTCCGTGAAGGCTCCAAAGCCCGCCACGTAAGCAAAATAGCTGTCCTCACAGAACCTGCCGATATCGACAGCACGGGGAATGCCATTTACCGCATTCAGGGCTGCCGGCATCATCTGTTTTGGAAGTTTCAGGCTGGACGCAAAATCGTTGGTAGAGCCGGCCGGGATATAGCCCAGGGCAACAGGCTTTGTCAGCTCCATCATGCCGGAAATGACCTCATTCAGGGTTCCGTCTCCGCCGCTGCACACGATCAGATCTTTCTTTCCGCCATATTTTAAGACAGCATCTCTGGCATCCAGGGATTTCTGCGTCACGTGCACCTGGATCTGGTATCCGGCACCTGTGTATGCATCCAGAATATCCAGAAGCTTTAAGCGGATCTTCTCCCTTCCGGATCTCGGATTAATGATCAGAAGCATTTGTTTTTTCTTTGCCATATAATACCGTCTGCCTCCTTCTCATTCTTTTTCATTATCGTCATTCTATCATCTTTGTATACCTGCCAAACGCATTCGGCAGTGCGTAAATCGTTTTCAGCTCTTCTTTTGCAGCAGCAATGTAGGACTTCGGGATTTCATGCCTCAGCCGTACCCGGTAGCCGGTCATATGCCATTCTACATGGGAAAAGACATGCTTTGCCGGGCCGATTGGCTCCAGCTCCACAATCTCTCCCGGATCCAGGCCAAAGGCCTCCGGCACCTCCTCCGGCGCAAGATGGCCTTCGCGGTTTGGAAGCTCATAAAGAGATGCCAGAAGCCCGCTGTCAGCCCGTTTATTCAGGCCCACCCGGCTGCCGCATTCCAGAATACAGACCGTTTTATCTTCCAGGCGGCGTTTTTTCGGTGGGGTTTTGACCGGGATCTCACCGATCAGTCCCTGCCGCTTTGCAAGGCAGATGGACTCCAGCGGACATTCTGCACAATGGGGCTGCCCGTTCGGCACACAGACAATGGCACCGATTTCAATGAGACCCTGGTTAAAATGGCTGGCCCGGTTTTTGGGCATTGTCTCCCGCAGATGAGTCTCCATCCACTTTTTTGTGGATGCCTTCAAAATATCCTCCCGGCTGGCTGTGATCCGGGAAATAACCCGGAGCACATTTCCGTCTACAGCGGGCACCGGATGACCGAAGGCGATGGAAGAAACGGCTCCGGCTGTATAGCTGCCGATCCCCGGAAGCTTTAAGAGCTCCTCATACTGCTCCGGCATCTTCCCGCCATATTCTTCCATAATGACTCCTGCTGCCTTTTTTAAATTGCGCGCCCGGTTATAATAGCCGAGGCCCTCCCAGAGTTTCATCAGCCGGTCATCCTCTACAGATGCCAGCGAAGCCACGTCCGGCAGCGCCTCAAGAAACCGCTCAAAATAAGGTTTTACCGCTTCAACCCTGGTCTGCTGCAGCATGATCTCCGAGATCCAGACCCGGTAGCCTTCCGGATTCTCCCTCCAGGGAAGGATCCGGGCATGCTCCTCGTACCAGGCAAGCAGCGGACCGTTCATGGCCCGCAGTCTGGCATCCAGATCTAATATCCCGTCCTCACGCTCTGAAACCTTCAAGCGGTCATACAGCTGTTTTGCATCATACATATCCATAAATTCCTCTTACTGACACCTCTCCGGAATTGATCTCCCGGATGCTGCCGTCAGGCAGTTCCACGATCAGCTCTCCCGCGTCATTGATTCCGTGGGAGATTCCGGTGTAATCACCTCCCGGCGCCAGCACCTTAACTTCCCGCTCCGCATTGACCAGCTTCTGATTATAGAGTTCCTTCAGAAGGCTCATATCCAGTGTTTCGCGGTACCTTCCATAATATTCCTCAAAAGCGCACATCACACCGTTGATCACAGCCGCCCGGCAAACCGGATGGCCCAGCTCCAGTGCCAGGGATGTAGCCGTAGCGCGGATTTCCTCCGGAAAATCCGTGGTATTGGCATTGATGCCGATTCCCACCACCACATAACGGATGGCATCCTCCTCCGTACTCATCTCCGTCAGGATTCCGCAGACTTTTTTGCCGTTCACCACAATATCATTCGGCCATTTGATCAGTCCATCAAGGCCGGTGACCTCTTTCACGGAATTCTGTACAGCCATAGCTGCAAGAAGCGTCAGCATGGAGGCATGCTCCGGCGCAAACTCCGGGCGAAGCAGGAAACTGTACCAGATCCCACTCCCCTTTGGAGAGTCCCATCTGCGCCCCCGTCTGCCCTTTCCGGCTGTCTGGTTTTCTGCCACCACCAGGGTGCCTTCCGGCGCGCCCTGCTCTGCCATACGGCGTACTTCATTGTTGGTGGAATCAATCTCTTCTAAAAACTTTACATTCTGTCCCAGCCACTGAGATGTTAATACGGCACGGATTTCTGCTTCATTTAAAATATCCGCACTGTCATGCAGACGATAGCCACGGTTGCGCACTGCCTCGATCTCATAGCCCTCCGCTTCCAGCTGGCGGATCACCTTCCACACCGCGGTGCGGGATACCCCGAGACGCTCACAGAGCTCCTGCCCGGAAACATAACCGTCTGTCTGTTTTAAGCATTTTAAAATTTCGTTTTTCAAACTTTACCTCCAGATGCTGATGGCACTTAACACACCCAGTATCGTCAGGATCACTGCCAGCAGGCACTGGACCGCTCCCCCCGCCTGCTTCTTTTTATCGTGTCCGCTCATTTTTAACCGGAATCCGCCGACTATACCGTTCAGCAGGGCTGCCAGCCAGAAAATCACGGGGAACAGAATACTGTTCCCTTCCGGATCCAAAAACGCCAGAATGGCGCAGATAACAACAAGAATGCCAATCACGATATGCAGCAGGTCCAGAATCAGCGCCGCACTGCGCGGATTGCGTTTTTTCTCCTGCCCAGCCATAAATTACACTCCAAGCGTTGCCATCATAACTGCTTTGATGGTGTGCATACGGTTTTCTGCCTCCTCAAAGACCTTGGACTGCTCAGACTCAAATACCTCATCGGTTACTTCCATGTCAGTAATGCCGAAACGCTTACCCATCTCAGCACCGATCTTTGTCTTTAAGTCATGGAAGGACGGCAGGCAGTGTAAGAAGATTGCCTTCTCACCTGCATTCTTCATAACAGCAGAGGTAACCTTATACGGAGTCAGGTCGCGGATACGCTCCTCCCATACCTCGTCCGGCTCACCCATGGATACCCATACGTCGGTACAGATAACATCAGCGTCCCTGGTTGCCTCCTCCACATTCTCAGTCAGGGTAATGGTTGCACCGGATTCTTTTGCGTACTCCTCACACTGTGCTACCAGCTCCGGATTCGGGAAATATTTCTTTGGTGCGCATGCCACAAAGTGGAGTCCCAACTTGGAGCAGACAATCATCAGGGAATTGCCCATGTTGTAGCGGGCATCACCCATGTATACAAACTTAACGCCCTTTAAACGGCCAAGCTGTTCACGGACTGTCAGCATATCTGCCAGCATCTGGGTCGGATGATACTCGTTGGTCAGACCGTTCCATACCGGAACACCTGCATATTTTGCAAGCTCTTCCACAATTTCCTGTCCAAAGCCGCGGTACTCGATACCATCGTAGATACGGCCAAGTACGCGTGCGGTATCCGCGATGCTCTCCTTCTTGCCGATCTGGGAGCCTGACGGATCCAGGTAGGTGGTGCCCATGCCCATATCATGCGCTGCAACCTCAAAGGAGCATCTGGTGCGGGTGCTGGTCTTCTCAAAAATCAGGGCCACGTTTTTGCCTCTGTAGTTATCGACCGGAATGCCTTCTTTTTTCTTACGCTTCACCTCTGCGGAAAGATCCAGGAGATACAGGATTTCCTCCGGAGTGTAGTCCTTCAGTGTCAGAAAATGTCTTCCCTTTAAGTTCATAATTGTCTCTCCTCTGTATAAAAATTTTTATTGCTTTCCATCCTGATTCTTCGCGATCTCAGCCACGGATGTCACCAGACCTGCCATGCCCTGGATGTCAGACGGAATGATGATCTTGGTGGCCTTGCCGTCTGCTGCTGCCGCAAATGCCTCCAGGCTCTTAAGCTGAAGCACGGCAGCATCTGCACCTGCCTCCTTTAAGAAGCGGATACCATCTGCCTTTGCCTGCTGAACTTTTAAGATTGCCTCAGCCTCACCTTCTGCCTCACGGATCCGGCGCTCTTTCTCTGCCTCCGCATGAAGGATGGCTGCCTGTTTGTCTGCCTCTGCATCCAGGATCGCGGATTCTTTCTTACCTTCCGCAACCAGGATCGTGGATTTCTTCTCACCCTCTGCTCTAAGAATCGCTTCACGGCGCTCACGCTCTGCCTTCATCTGCTTCTCCATGGCATCCTGGATGGCCGCCGGCGGGATGATGTTTTTCAGTTCTACACGGTTTACCTTAATGCCCCAGGGGTCAGTCGCCACATCCAGGGAAGCCCGCATCTTGGTATTGATGGTCTCACGGGAAGTTAAGGTCTGGTCTAATTCCAGGTCACCGATGATATTTCTCAGAGTGGTTGCCGTCAGATTCTCAATCGCCATGATCGGATTTACCACACCGTAGGCGTAAAGCTTCGGATCTGTGATCTGAAAAAACACAACGGTATCGATCCGCATGGTAACATTGTCTTTGGTGATGACCGGCTGTGGGTCAAAATCAACTACCTGCTCCTTTAAGCTTACCTTTTTTGCCACGCGGTCCACAAACGGAACCAGAAAATGCACACCGACCGACCAGGTGTCCAAGTAGGCTCCCAGACGCTCCACAACCAGTGCCTGAGCCTGTGGTACAATGCGGATACAGGATGCCAGCACCGCTAAAATCACGATCAGTAACGGAAAAATAAACAGAAAACCCATTATGCCTCCTCCTTTTCATCACTCACAATCAGTTTCACACCCTGGATCGCACGGATCCGGACTCTGGTTCCCTCCGGGTACACCTCACTGTCTTTTTCTGCCCGTGCGGTCCACTCCTGGCCCTGTACCATAACGGCACCGGTCTCTTTTGTGTTGTCGATCTCTGCCGTTACTCCTGCATCTTTTCCGATCAGGCTCTCTGCATTTGTCTTCACCGTAGAGGTATTGACATACTTGATAGCCAGCGGGCGGGTCAGAAACAGCAGGAGGAAGGAGATCACAACAAATACCAGAAGCTGTACTGCTACCGCTGCGCCTAAGAGGGCTGCCACAAAGGCAATGACTGCGCCACCCGCAAACCAGATCGTGGTCAGGGCTGTAGTCATGATCTCGATCCCCACAAGCACTACAAAAGCGATAAGCCAGTAAATTGCTGCCATAACAACTCCCCCTTTCTTATTTTCCTGTATGGTTTCTGCGCTGTCTTGCCGCCTCAAACATAAGGACTGAGGCTGCCACAGCTGCATTTAATGATTCCACGCGGCCCTCCATGGGAATGCGGATGTAGGTGTCTGCCATAGCCGCGGTTTCCTCCATAAGTCCGTTGCCCTCATTTCCGATGAGAAATGCCGCAGGACCGGTATAATCCTCCTGGTCATAGGCATGTTTCCCCTGCAAATGAGCCGCGAACAGGCGGATCTTTTTCTTTTTCAGTTCTTCCAGCGTTTCATGCAGATTCTCCACATAGACGAACGGCATACGGAGCACGGAGCCCATGGTGGAACGGATCACCTTGGGATTGTAGATATCCGCGGTGTTCGCATCCATCACGATGCCGGTCACACCGGCGCCCTCGCCCGCGCGCAGGATCGTTCCGAGATTGCCCGGATCCTGAATGGTTTCCAGCACCATGAGAAGTGCCGGTTTTTCCTGCAGGTCCTCTGCCTGTGCAGACTTCCGGCTGCCGCCGGCCACCTCCTCCAGAGTATAATGATACTGTTTTACCAGCGCCAGGATCCCCTGTGGTGTCTGAGTGTCAGACAGGTTTTTAAATACTTCATCGGTTACCAGTTCTATATGCTTCACACCTTCCCGGAGTGCTTTGCCTTCCTTCGTTTTGCTGAAGCTTTCGGACAGATACAGGGTGTGAATACGGTCTTTGGGAATTTCCGAACACATGCGGAGTCCTTCCGCCACGAACAGATCTTCCTCTCGCCTGGTTTTTGCTTTCTTCACCAGAGCATTCACAAATTTCACCTGCTTGTTGGTTGTACTGCTGATCACGTTTTATACTCTCCTTATGTTTAATGGATGTTTTCGAGATCCTCCATCCAGATTCTTCTTGCCGCATCGCTCGGCATGCGCAGATCTCCTCTCGGGGATACAGCCACAGAACCGACCTTCGGGCCATCCGGCAGACAGGAACGCTTAAACTGCTGGGCAAAAAAGCGGCGGTAAAATACATTCAGCCACTTGAGTATCGTCTCTCTGTCATATTCTCCCTCAAATGCCTGCAGGGCCATCCGGTAAATTCTGGAAGGCCGGAAGCCAAAACGGAGCACATAGTAGAGGAAGAAATCGTGAAGCTCATACGGTCCCACCAGATCTTCTGTCTTCTGGGAAATGACGCCATTCTCCGGCGGAAGCAGCTCCGGGCTTACCGGAGTATCCAGCACATCCAGAAGGACTGCCTTCAGTGCTTCTTCGCCGCAGGCGTCCGCATAATAGCGCACCAGATGACGGACCAGTGTCTTTGGCACAGAAACATTTACGCCGTACATGGACATGTGGTCACCGTTATAGGTAGCCCAGCCGAGAGCCAGCTCTGACATGTCACCGGTGCCGATTACCATACCGCCCACCTGGTTGGCGATATCCATCAGGATCTGGGTGCGTTCTCTGGCCTGTCCGTTCTCGTATGTCACATCGTGGACAGAAATGTCGTGGCCGATGTCCTCAAAATGACGGGTCACTGACGCCTTGATATCGATCTCCTTTAAGGATGCCCCAAGCTTTTCTGTCATCTGGCAGGCATTCTGGTAGGTACGGTCTGTCGTGCCGAAGCATGGCATGGTGATGGCATGAATCTGTTTTCTCGGAATATCCAGCATATCAAAGGCCCTCGCCGCCACAAGAAGTGCCAGGGTGGAATCCAGGCCTCCGGAAATGCCGAGAACCACATGACTGCAGCCTGTGTGCTCCAGGCGTTTTTTTAAGCCCATGGCCTGGATCGTGAAGATTTCCTCACACCGGCGGCTCCGCTCCGCTTCATTGTGCGGTACAAACGGACGGTTATCGATATAGCGGAGAAGCTTTTCTGAAGTTTTTTCAGAAGAAGCCAGTGAAAAACGGATGGTCTGATAACCGCTGCGGTCTGCTGCCGGGTACGTGGTGGTACGGCGGCGCTCCGCATTCAGACGCTCCAGGTCCATATCTGCCATGACTGTCTCCGGGACGAACCGGGAGGACTCTGCCAGGCGGGTTCCGTTTTCCGCAATGATATTGTGGCCGCCAAATACCAGATCCTGGGTAGACTCACCCTCCCCGGCGTTGGCATACACATAACCGCAGATGAGGCGCGCAGACTGGCCGCAGATCAGCTCCCGGCGGTAGGAATCTTTTCCGACCACCTCATCACTGGCGGAACAGTTTACAATAACCGTGGCGCCGGCCAGCGCATGGCGGATGCTTGGCGGGCACGGTACCCACACATCCTCACAGATCTCAGCTGCCACCGTAAGCTTCGGATTCTCCTTACAGGTAAACAGCAGGTTGGTTCCCATAGGGACCCGGGTGTCCAGCCAGTCTGTCAGGACCGGTATCTCCATACCCGGTGTAAAATGCCGCAGTTCATAAAACTCTGAATAGTTCGGCATATTGGTCTTTGTCACCAGGCCAAGGAGTTCTCCATCACAGATGGCTGCTGCCACATTGTAAAGCTTTCCCTCATGCTCCCAGGGAAGTCCGGCAAACAAAAGCATTTTCCGTCCCTTTGTGAAATCCACAAGATTCTTTAATTCTTCTTTTACCTGTTCCAGCAGGATCTCCTGCTGGAACAGATCGTTACAGGTATATCCGGAAAGGCACAGCTCCGGGAAGACCAGAAGCTCTGCGCCTTTCTTTTCATATTCTTCTATGATCCGGCAGATGGTCTCTCGGTTATGAACCGGGTCTGCAACCTTGATCTTAGGTGTAGCTGCCGCTGTGCGGATAAAGCCGTCTCTCATATCAGTTTCCTCCTGACGGAATGTGCACATATCAGATTTCATACTGAATCAGTGCATACTATTGCAGACAGTATATCATATCCTGCATCAAAAATAAAGCATGAGAAAAAGCCGTTTCCATTTACATTCATGACTTTTTCCTGTACAATGTCCTGTGAGGAGGGATAACCATGAGAGTATCAACCAAGGGACGCTATGCACTGCGCATGATGATCGAGTTTGGCCTGAATCCGGACCAGTGTACCAAGATCAGCCAGGTGGCTGCGCGCCAGGGCATTTCCGATAAATATCTGGAACAGATCGTTTCACTTCTTCACAAAGCCGGCTATGTCCGGAGTATCCGCGGCGCACAGGGCGGCTATATGCTTACCAGAAAGCCGGAGGAATATACCGTCGGCATGATCCTGCGCGCTGCTGAAGGAAGCCTTGCTCCGGTCTCCTGCCTGGATGAAGACATCAACCACTGTGAACATGCCGGCCGCTGCACCACATTAACAATCTGGCAGCAGTTAAAAGATGCCATCGACAACGTGGTAGATAACACAACCCTCGCCGATCTGATCGAGGAGCAGAAAAACATGCCGGACGCAAACCTCATGTAGGCTTCATGTTTATGCATAATTATGCATAATTTAAGACAGGATATACACGGAAATCCTTCCTTTCCGCGCATATCCTGTTTTTATTTTTATCAGAATCCCATCCTGTCTTTTACGATCTGTGGAACCTCTCCCTTTCTGAAAAAGCTGCTGTATGTATTTTCCATATCTTCTTCCTGCTCTGCTTTTCCTGTTTTATCCGATACCGTTACTTCTACCGTAAGATCATCCTCCTCGTACATGGGATCATAGTAGATCATCCGCTCATTGCGTGTGATATCGCCAAGGGCTTTGATCTCTTCCGGATCCGTAAACGTAACCGTCTGGTAAGAATCTGAATTTGGCGCATAACCGCTCACGGTCACCGAAACGATCTTATCTGAAAGTGCTTCATCTTTCACAGAAACACCATACTGCCCAAGCAAACGGATGGTCTTGGTAAAGGACGGGTACACCGGATAAAAATCCTGATCCCGCACATCTGCGCCGTAGTAGTAATTCCAGCTGCTCAGCGTGTCAAGCTCCGCGTTATTCTGCCATGCAATGGCTTTTTCATCGGTCTCTGTGGTAAAGCGGATCAGCCCTACAGGCATCTCCTCCTTCATCTGCTCCAGGGTCATGGCAGAAAACTCCTGACGATATGCAGAAAGCACTTCATTCCGCTCCTCGGCTGTCAGATTTTTCAGGCTCTGGTCTCCTCTGGAACGACTCTGGCGGTAACGCACGTTGACAAAGGTATCTGCATCTGCCGCAAGAAGCGGATATGCTGCTTTCTGGTATTCCTCATCCTGAGAGAGCTTCTTGATCAGCTCATAGTTCTTTGTCATATTGATGCTGTAATTGCGGATGACCTTGCGTCCGCTCTTTAAGGTATAGGTAACGGTTGCCGTGGTATAGCACACGTTTTCACTCTCGTCTGCGGTCTCTGCCGGAGCTGCCGTCACCTCAGCTATTTCATAGGGCACTGCATTTTCTCCTGTCCCACGCTGATCCCACTCGTTCTTGCAGAGACGGTTTTCCTCAATACCGGCTGCCGCAAAATTCAGAATGGTATTCACATCGGTGCTTTGCATATGCTGCGCCATATAGATTTCCGATGGCGTGAACTCATAGCTGTAAAGCACCCGCTGTCCATGTATTTCCTGATCTTCCACTACCTTTCCATAGGAAACCCAGTCATTCAGCCTGCCGATATCCACAGATGCATACGCAACTTTATCTGCGGACGGAAGGTAGGTGTCATATCCGAATACATCGAACCGGAAGGAAAACAGAATTGCCAGTGCCGCAATGGTACTGAAGGCAAGCTGCTCCTTATGGGAAAACAGTTTTCTAAAGTCGAAATGATAAATGCTTTCGATCACACAGTGCGAGATCACGCTTCCGCAGACCACACCAAAGACCATCCAGCCGTTGGAGCGCTGCAGGGACCAGAAAAAATCCCCTATGCCAAGACCTGCCACCACCGTGATGAGCACTCGGATGACCGGCTGGCTCACTGCAAAGGCCATAGCCTTTCCTGCCGCCTCCGACGGGCGCTTTTTGTAAAGGAAGACTGCTGCCGCTATCAGGAGCAGCGACACGATCAGCGCTGCCGCCGCCACCATAGCCACCGGCTTCTGATCTGCGTAGAGCGATACCGTATGAACATACTCCATGACCGGGGAAATCCGGATCAGATTTTCAAACACAGAATCGTCACCCGGATAATAATAGGACAGAAAAAAGCTCTCAAAAAAGGATTCAAACAGGCTGGCTGCGATCGGCATATAAAACATCAGCACCATGCTGCCAAAAAAGCCGATCACAAGATGACCGGTCATCAGGGACGCGATCACCACGGTTGTGTAGCAAAGGATGTAGTAGATCATGTGCAGTATATAGGCACTTACAGCTGTTGCGCACAGAGCATCCGTGCTCACACCGTTTGCCGCGCACACGATCACGGAAGCAACAAGAGCAAGTGCGTACGGAATGGCCGGCATCAGGATGCCGTCTGCATAGTGGACCAGGAACAGGATCTCCCGCCGTACCGGTATGCTATGATAAAAATCCACACGTTTTCTGGAGGTTAAATAGTAGAAACTGCTGAGCCCGCAGACCAGAGAAACCACCACTACAAAGAAAACTGCCACTCCGTTTTCAAAAGAGATCCATCTTATGGACTGTTCCGAGAACCAGTGGAAGGCTTCCGCAGCTGTATTCCAGTCCCGGTCAGCCTTTCCTGCCATAAAAGCCAGAAAAACCGGATAAGCGAAAAAGCTTGCCAGAGCAATGAGGGCCGGCGCCCAGAGGCGGTTTTTCCAGTCCTCCCGCATCAGCTTAAAAAATAAGTTTTTTGACGTCATAACCGACTACCTCCGTTTCACTGATAAAAATCTCCTCTAAGGACAGCGGAATGGTTTCATAAAATACCGGATCCGCCTGCTGCATAACAAATTCCACCTGATTTAAACTGCCTCGTACCGTAAGGGTCAGAAGCTTTCCGCGCCGCTCCGTCTTCAAAATGTCAAGACCGGTAATATGCTCCGGCTGCATGCCCTCTTTTAATACGCACTGAACCTTGTGGAGATTCATCTTCATCTCATCCAGGTCACGGCTTAAGAGAATACCACCCTTGTGCAGCAGACCGACATGATCGCAGATGTCTTCCAGCTCCCGCAGATTGTGGGATGCAATGATGGGGGTCAGCTTCCGTTCTTCCATGTCATTCGCAAAAATGCTCTTGACCGCCTGGCGCATAACCGGGTCCAGGCCATCAAAGGTCTCATCGCAGAACAGATACTCTGTCCCTGCGCAGATACCGCACAGGATGGAAACCTGCTTTTTCATGCCTTTGGAAAAGGTATTGATCTTGCGGTTTTTTTGAAGTCCGAAGCTCTTTAACAGAGAGTCAAAGCGTTTTTCGTCAAACTCCGGATAAACAATACGGTAATAGTTCATCATATCCTCCGGTGTCGCATTGCCGAAGAAATACTGGTCGTCGGAAATATAGAAAAATTTCCGTTTTGCCGCCTCATTTTCATATACATCCATTCCGTCTATCGTGATGCTTCCCTCGTCCGGCTTCAGCACACCTGCCGCCATCCGCAAAAACGTACTCTTTCCGGCTCCGTTGGTTCCAATGAGACCAAAGACGCTGCCTTCCCGGATCTGCGCATTGATATGATCTACTGCAAGGATATCGTCAAATTTTTTTGTGAGATTGGTTGCCTCTATCATACTGTTTTATCTCCTCCAAACTGTTCCTCCGCCATACGGACGAATGCTGTTTTGTCCATACCAAGACTTTTTGCCTCCACCGCAAGACCTGCTACCTTCTCTTCGAGCTCCCGACGTTTCTGTTCCCGGAGTCTGCTGATGCTTCCCACAAAGCTTCCCCGTCCTTTGACCGAATAGATGAAGCCATTCCGTTCCAGTTCCGCATAGGCCCGCTGTATGGTGTTGGGGTTGATGGACAGTTCCGTTGCCAGAGATCGGACAGAAGGCATCTGGCCGTCCTCTTCCAGAACACCGAGGATCATCAGCTCCTTTAAACGGTCTGCCACCTGTTCATAAATCGGTCGGCTGTCTTTATAGTCCAGATGAATCATGTCCCTGATGCGTCTCCTTCCTGTATAAGTGTATTATTTATCTTAATACACTTATATCATGTTTTTCCCTGTAATGCAACCATATCTCACAAAAGTTTCCATATTTAAGATTTTCGTCAGAATTTCATTTTAGTTTTTGCACCCTTTTGGACATTTTTCTGACAGAATCTTTATCAGTTCTGCTGCCTCCACCGGCTTTGCGATATAGCCGTTCATTCCAGCCTGCTCACACTGGTGAATGCTGTCTGCAGACGACTGGGCTGTCATAGCAAGAATCGTGACCGTCCCTGCATCCGGATGCTCCAGCGCACGGATTCTTCTGGTTGCCTCCAGTCCGTCCATGACCGGCATCATAACATCCATCAAAATCGCATCAAAACTTCCTGCTTCGGATTCTGCAAATTTCTGAACTGCCTCGGCTCCATTCCATGCTTTTTCCGTTTTCGCCCCTGCTTCCGTCAGATAAAATTCGGCAATTTCCATATTAATTTCGTTGTCCTCCACCACCAGGATCTTCATTCCGGCTGCATCAGTCTCTGCCGTCTGCTCCCTCTTCCGATTGCTGCAAGCCGTATCATCGAGAAGAAACGGAAGCTGAAATGTGAAGGTCGTTCCCTCTCCCGGCACGCTTTCCACCTGAATAGAACCGTTCATACTTTCGATCAGGCCCTTGACAATCGACATGCCAAGACCGCTTCCATTATACTGTGTCCTCGCATCCGTCTTTTCCTGGGTAAAGGGCTGAAACAGCTTATTTTTTACAAATTCTTTCTGCATGCCAATGCCGGTGTCCGTAATCCCAAACTCATAAAAAGCCTGCTTTCCATCGCAGGAAAGCTCCTTCGCATAGGTATCAATCCTTCCGCCCGGCTTATTGTATTTGATTGCATTGCTCAGAAGATTGATCATGATCTGGCGCAGATGCAGCGGGTTTCCGGTCAGATCTGTATGCCGGATTCCTTCCCTGTGCCGGTAATGCCGGATTCCGGTTTCCGCCAGCTGGGCTTCCACCAGAGAGGAAGTCTCGGTCATGAGCTGTTCCAGATCAAAGGCTTCCATCCTTCCTTTTTCCTGTGTTGTCTCAATGCGCCCCATGTCCAGCACATCATTGACCAGCTCCAGCAGATGTCTGGTAGACAGCTGGATCTTTCCAAGACATTCCTCGACCCGTTCCCGGTCATCCATGTTCCGTCGGATGATCTCCAGCATACCCATCACGCCATTGATCGGTGTCTTGATATCATGGCTCATACGGTTTAAGAACTCCGTTTTTGCCTTACTTGCCAGGTCTGCCTCTTCGTAGGCCACCTTCAGGCGCTCCTTTTCCTTCTGCTCCTTCTCATGGAAAACAGATGTATTCTTAAAGAGGATAATCCCGTGCACCACGGTCATCTCCCGTCCCACTTTTTCATCGTACAGTGTATCCTGCGACATCAGCACTGTCTTCTGCAGCCACTCCGGTTTCCCGTTCGCTCCGTTTTCCTGATACTCCACCGTAACCTGCTTAGCGCCATTCTGAAAACGCTCCAGAAGTTTTTCCGAAGAATCCACAATGCGGTAATTCTCCATGGTATCCTCTGTAACCAGCACAATTCTGGATGCACAATATTCGTTATAAGAGCAGGGTGCCTGCTGCGAAATCCTGAATTTATTGCTGCCGGACGGAAAAAAGATTTTTTCCAGACGATCATGTGTTAAGTCCACCGTATAGACCGCCTCAGCCGCATCCACCAGAGCATCCACATAATTTCCATTTTCCAGAATGGACTGCTTCATCTGCTCATAATACCGGGTCAGCTGGACCTTCTCATTGGCTGACACCTGATTTTTGTCATGGAACGGCTCAAAACCAAAGATAAAATGATGCAGCCGTCCATCTTCCGTATTGTTTAAGAAAAGCAACGTCATGCGGCCTCTGCGCACCCTTTCGCCGTCCGTACACTGATACGGGAATTCCAGCTTTGCCCGCGTGCTGGTCAGCACCTGGTTCAGCGCCTCCGGCTGCAGCTTCTGGCGCAATTGTCCGCGTTCCACTCCCCGAGCCAGTTCCTGCACGATCTGCTCCACTGCACCGGAGTAGCTGCCGTCTTCCGCCAGAAAAAACTCGGAATCTGCACGCAGCACCCGGTACTGGTCGAGCAATGCATCGCAGTACAGGCAGTCCGAAAACGAATAGCCCTGCTGTTTGACTGTATCCAGCAGCCGGATATTTTCATTCTGCTTTTCCGCCGCTTCCAGCATCTTGGCGCGGTTCTTATCGAAATACATATTCTTATCGGCCTGCCGGAACAGATCCCGCATGCTGCAGGATTCAAAATCCGATGAAATCGCATAACCAGCCGCATAGCTGATGGGCATCTCCGGATGATCGGCAGAATACTCCGCTGTCTGGCTCCGTACCTGGGAAAGGCAGGCTTCCACCGCCTCCCGCTCCAGTCCGCGGATCACGGCCAGAAACTCATCCCCTCCGTCGCGTCCCACAAAATGCTCCGCCGGCATAGCCCCGCGCAGCTGCACTGCAAAGGAACGGATATATTCGTCTCCCTTCTCATGGCCGAGATTATTGTTGATGATACGCAGATTGTTTAAATCAAACACACAGACTGCAACCGTTTCCCCATCTTCCAGGAATGTATCATTGTTCAGAATTTCCTCACACTTATTTTTATTCGGAAGCCCCGTGGCCTCATCCAGATAAACCTTTTTCTGCAGAATGCGGTTCTGGGCCGCATAGCGCAGTGCCTTAAATATTTCCATGGCAATCAGGATCAGAAGTCCTGCGATATCCGCGAAGACCACCTGCTCAAGCTGATTCAGTGCCGTTGCCTTTCTCTGGGAATAGGCCTCCGCAAGTCCGGTAGCCTCATCACAGATCCGGAAGAACTGCTCACTCTTTTCAATGATCTGCGTGTTTTCATAGCCATTTTCCCGAACAAGCTGTATTTCCACTTTCAGGGTTTCAAAATAATCTTCCAGCTCCTGCATCTTATCCTGGAATGCGGAATCATCCAGACGGACCAGGTTTAGATCATCACTTCCATAGCGGAGTCCGATTATGATCGACTCCACCTCCTCAAGCATCTCATCCTGCGGACTTTGCATGTTTTCCAGCTTGACTATGCGCTGCGTCGTGCCGCGCACAAGACCGGCGTAGTTTACCACCCTTGCTGTCCCCTGAATTTTCCCCACCAGAGACATGATACAGAAAAATAATACGATCAGCACTGTAGTCAGAACCGTCATGCACGCACGGCTTACATAAGTCAGTTTTTTTGCAGCGTTCTTTTTCATAGTTTTTGTCTACTCCATTCGTTTTAATTCAGGCAATACCGTGCAGAGCATGGTGATAAAGCACAGGCTGCCGCCGATCACATTTGAGACCGGTTCTGCCAGAAATACACCAGCAGTTCCCATATGCAGCGCATATGGCATGAAATAAGTCAGCGGAACCACAATAAACACCTTTCGAAGCAATGAGAAAAAGATCGCATAGGCCTTTTTGTTCAGTGATTTAAACGTGGTCTGTCCCATATACTGCAGATCCATGAAAATAAATGCCGCAAAATATTGTTTCAGGGCCGGAACCGCATCCTGCAGCAGAAGGGCATCAGAACTGAACACCCGGATCAGCGCACCAGGTGCCAGAATGATAACGCTCCACATTACCGCTGTATAGCCCAGGATCAGAAGTCCCATCACCACGCCCGCTTTCCGCACCCGGGCCGGACGGCGCGCTCCATAGTTGTAGCTTAAAATCGGAGAAGATCCGTCATTGATCGCTGAAATCGGAGTTTCCACCAGCTGGCGCACACTGGATACAATAGTCATGACTGAAATATAAATATCACCACCTGTAGCAGAAAGCACATGGTTGCAGCAGATCGTCACCAGACTGTTGGTCAGCTGCATGATAAAACCCGCCGTACCGAGACTGACGATCTCTTTCGCGTAACTGATGGATCCTGCAAGTTCCGTCCTGCGCAGGAAGCGCACCTTCAGCTCCGCTTTTCCGGAAAGAAAATGCAGTACAAAGGCCGCTGACAAAAACTGGGAAATAACCGTTGCGATTGCTGCTCCGCGCACACCAAAGCCCAGAACAAAGATAAACAGCGGATCCAGAACCAGGTTGGCCGCCGCACCGATCGCAACGGAAAGCATGCCGGTCAGGGAATAGCCCTGGGCATTGATAAATGGATTCATACCCACCGCGATCATAGATGGCAGCGTACCGATCAGATAAAGCATCATATACGGACAGGCATATGCCAGTGCTCCCTCTGACGCTCCGAATAATATCAGGATCGGCCGGATCAGCAGCATGCCAACTACCATTAGGATCACTCCTGTCAGGCAGAGCATGGAAAATGACGTATTCATGATGTCATTTGCTGCCTGTGTCTCCTTTTTCCCCCTGTAAATGGAAAATAACGGTGCGCCTCCGCTTCCGTACAGATTCGAAAACGCCGTGATGATCACGATCAGTGGAAAGCAGAGTCCCACTGCTCCCAGCGCTGCTGTTCCCACTTTGGGGATACGTGCAATATAAATGCGGTCCACAATGTTGTAGAGCAGATTTAAAATCTGCGCCACCAGCATTGGAACCGCAGCTCCAAGGATGTTTCCGGTCACTGTACCATGTTCAAAATCAAGTTGTTTCATGTCTCTTTCGTCCTTTTCTTTATTCCTGATTTAGAGTATATCATGGTCCGGGCTTCGTGAAAAGTATTCGCGCTGCTATCCGGTAAAATCACGGCCGCTTTCGTTTACTCCGGCAGACTGTCCCGCACGCACAGTGCCCCATACCCCACCATCGGATTCGGATACTCCGAGATCCCCGGAAGTTTCTTTGCTCCTCTTCTCAGATATGCTTTTACCTTCTCCCCATACAAAAACGGATCATTTCCGTTTACAATTCCCCACTGCATGAGAAGCGCTGCTGCTCCGGAAGCCACCGGTGTTGCGAAAGAGGTTCCGGTAACAGACTGGTATCCGCCGTTTGCTGCCGGAGCCATGATATTTACGCCTGGCGCGGCAAGATCCGGCTTTATCTGGTTCGTCAGGCGGGTAAATCCCCGGCCGGAAAAATCTGCATAGGAATAATACCTGCTGTTATAGGCTCCAATGGTAATCACCTTAGAGGCCGTGGACGGAATCGTCAAGGTGGTATCCGGCGTCGGCCGCAGAAAACGGGTCGACGTATTCAAAATTCCGGCAGACGGAAGCCAGAAATCGTACCGGCCGCTTACCAGACTGACCGGACTTAAATAAAAGCTCCAGATTCCTTCCTCCACATAACTGCCCTCATCCGGGGTAAAATCAAAATACAGCTCCTGGGCTGTGCTGTAGGGCCCCGGTTTCCCGTAATACAGGAGGATCTGTGTTTTCCGGTAACGGAATCTGGCAGTGCCGGGTTTCTCTGAAAATGGACCAAATATCTCCCCGGATGGCGCCTGAAGACTAACCGTAAACTGATCACTGTAGGATTTCCAGAGCTGGATACTGAAGCTGCTTTCATAAGGAGATACTGTAAACTCCACGTTCTCCGTTCTTCGCATCTGCAGCGCCCCGGAGGTATGACCGCTTGATGCTCCCTCATTTCCGGCCCCCACCAGAATCGTTGTTCTGCCATAGTTTCCAATATCATCCAGAAAGGTTTCCAGCAGACTGGTCCCGTCATGTGAGCCGTAGGTATTTCCAAAGCTGATGTTGATGACCAGAGGAAGAAAACGCTCTGCCGCAAAGGAAACCGCATAATTGACCGCCCGCATAAGCTCTGTGGTCCTCGGAAAGCCCTCCGGGCGGACGGTTCCAAGCTTCACCACCAACAGGTCACTCTCGCAGGCGATGCCGCGGTACATGCCGGATGCGGCGCTGTCTGAAAAAGCTGTGCTCCGTCCGCCGCCATCAGCAGTCTGTCCAACTGCGGCCCCTCTGCCGTCTCCTGCCGCAATTCCCGCCACTGCCGTCCCGTGTCCGCTCGCATCCACAGATGGCACAATGTTCCGGGCTGCCTCCCGGCTGCCCTCCTCCAGCGCGCGATTGATCTCACCTTCCGTATAAATCCGATTCTGCGTCTGGTCCCAGAGCTCCAGAATCCGGGTTGTGCCATCTTCCTTCCGGAATACCTCATGAAAATAATCAATCCCGGAATCGACAATGGCTACAAGCACTCCTTTTCCGCTCAAATATGGCGATGCCTCCTGCAGCAAATTCACACAAGAGGCTGTCTTTGCCTGGTCAACGGCAAAGAACAGCCTCTTTGGTTTTTCAATGTATTCAATTTGCGGAAGTGCGCTGATGTACGGGATCAGGCTTTCCTTCACGGTCAGGATCGCGTACTCGTTACGCATCTCCTCCACCGCAGCGCCAAGCTCCCGTGCCGCATCCAGGCTCCCGGAGTATTTTACGATCAGCTCCCAGGTTTGTTCTTCCGGGTTATAGCCGGTCTCCAGCTCCGCAGAACGGCTCCGTTCTTTAGCAGTGGTGTCCAGGGAAAGGTTTAAGAGATTTTCCAGTTTCTGATTCACAGACATCGTTCTACCTGCTTCTGCTTCCCATTGATATCTCAATATACTTTATACTCTCTTACTCGTCCGCTGTTCCCTGATTTTTATACTGCATACAGCCTCCTGTACTTCTCCTCCAGATATTCCACATAATATTTGGGGTTAAAATCCTCCCCGGTCATATCCTTTAAAATTTCCCGGCTGTCCTTCATCTTTCCGTAGCGGTGTACATGCTTTCTCAAATACTCCCGGATCACATCCAGCTTTCCTTCCTCCAGCAGACGGTCAAAATCCATCTCCTTTTTCATCTGGAAGAGCATCTGCGCACCAAAGGCACTGCCTAACGCGTAGGACGGGAAGTAGCCGAAGGACCCCTGGGCCCAGTGGATGTCCTGAAGCACGCCCTGCGCGTCAGTTTCCGGGCTGATTCCCAGGTATTCCTCATATTTGTCAGCCCAGAGCTTTGGAAGCTCATTCACATCCAGGTCTTCCTCAATCAGCCTTTTCTCCAGTTCATAGCGCACCAGCACATGAAGGCTGTAGGTCAGCTCATCTGCCTCGGTGCGGATCAGACCGGACACATTCTCACCGTTTAAGATCACCTGCTGCGCACCGTTCTCATAGCGGATCGTGATCTCCACCTGACCCAGCGCGGCGTTGATCGCACTCTCGTCCGTTTTGTCGATGCCTTTTCGAAGAAAATAGAGTGCCATGGCCCGGTACATCGCTCCGGTGTCCACATAGATAAAGTTTTTCAGTGCTGCGACAGATTTTGCCACGGTACTCTTTCAGGCCCCTGCCGGGCCGTCGATCGCTACATTAAAAGACATGTCATTCTCCCCTTAGTTTATTTCAAGTTTTTTTATTTATTCGTGACTGTTCATTTATTCCGCACTTCTTCCGGCCAGCATTCCCGTCGACCAGGCGATCTGCAGGTTGAATCCGCCGGTGACGCCGTCCAGGTCAAGGACCTCTCCGGCGAAATAGAGACCTTTTAACTTCTTCGACTCCATCGTGGACGGATTCACTTCCTTCACGTTCACGCCGCCCTGGGTCACGATCGCCTCATTATATCCGCGAAGTCCTGTGAGCGTTACCGTGAATGCCTTCGTGAGGTCGACCAGGCGCTTCCGCTCCTCAGCCGTCACCTCATTGACCTGTTTTTCCGGATCGATCCCGCTTCTTTTGATCATTACAGGGATCAATTTTGCCGGGAAGAGATGGTTCAGCGCGTTCTTGAACTGCTTATTCTTCGCCTCATCGAAATCCCGCAGGATCCTGGCGTCCAGCTGCTCTTTCGAGAGCGCCGGTTTCAGGTCGATATCCATCTTAAGAGGCGTTTTTCTGATGATCTTCGCAGCATAGCTGCTGGCGCTTAAAACGACCGGTCCGCTGACGCCAAAATGAGTAAACAGCATTTCCCCGAATTCTTTCCAGAGAACCTTCTTTCCGTTCCAGACCGTCACCTCGATATTTCTCAGGGAAAGTCCCTGAAGCTCTTTCACATCGTCCTCCGCACACACGAACGGGACAAGCGCCGGTGACAGCGGTGTCACCGTATGG
>ERZ773149.1315-NODE-1315-length-20497-cov-16.277664_pt1 | contig 20497 bp, 12 predicted proteins | sample MGYA00511081_ERZ773149 | MGnify/ENA primary metagenome ERZ773149 (study PRJEB29015, sample SAMEA2737846) | human gut metagenome | biome: human gut; feature: human-associated habitat; material: faeces | place: China | collected 2012 ...
TGCGGCAGTAGTCCTCATCCCGGATGACCATGTCCTGCTTCTGGTACAGGGGCGAGTTGTTGAGCATGGTGGACCAGTTCACCAGCCCGTACTCCACGCCCAGCGCGTATGCGCCGATGGGCTTGATGGTGGAGCCGGTCTGCCGGGTCACACTGTAAGCACGGTTCAGGGAAAGGCTCTTGGTCTTTTCGCCCAGACCGCCCACCATGGCCAGCACGTTGCCGTCATAGTCCAGCGTGACCATGGCCGCCTGGGTGCGGACATTGCGGTAGTAGTACACGGTGCCGTCGTCGCCGGTGCGGGTCTTGGGGGTGCCGTCGGCGTTCATCACCTGCACGTCATCGTCCGAGATGCTGGTCACCTCTTCCTCATGCCAGCCGGCCGGGAAGTAAGCGTCGCCCTCGTTGCGCATCAGGTTCTCCATGGCCGTCTGCATCTTGGGGTTGACGGTGGCCTCGATGGTATAGCCGCCGGTGTAGAGCATGGACTGGGCCGTGGATTCGTCCACGCCCTCCTTGTCCATGATGTCGCGGACCACCTCGGTGAAGAGGGCATCGGTAAAGTAGCTGGTCACGGAGGAGGTCTTCTTGTTGGTGTCCTCCTCGGCCAGCACAAGGGGCTGGGCCGCGCCGTTGCGGTAATCCTCCTCCGAGATGATGCCCTGCTGCCACATATTATACATGATGAAGTTGCGGCGGTGGATCAGGTTCTCGGGGTTGGTGTAGGGGTTGTAGTTTGTGGGGTTCTTGGTGATGGACGCGATGGTGGCGCACTCCCAGAGGGTGAGCTGGCTCACGTCCTTGTTGAAATACTCGTTGGCCGCCGTCTGAACGCCCTGAATGGTGCCGGTGAAGCTGATGGTGTTCAGGTAAGCCTCCAGAATGGTCTCCTTGGAGTAGGCACGGCTCAGGCAGAGGGCGCGGTAGATCTCGCGCAGCTTGCGCAGCGCACCCTCCACGCCGCTGGCGCTCTTGTCGCTGGTCAGGTTCTTGATGAGCTGCTGCTCCAGCGTGGAAGCGCCCTGCTTGGAGCTGTAGATGGGCAGCAGATACTCGTTGATCATGGCACCGATGGTGCGCTTGAAGTTCACGCCCGGCTCGTTGTAGAAATCCTTGTCCTCGGTGCAGATGAACGCATACTGCAGGTTGGTGGGGATCTGTTCCAGGTCTGCCCAGACCCGGTGGCTGTTGGAGGAGCGCAGGGTGGCATACTCCACCTGCGCGCCGGTGTCGGGGTCGGTGGCCACCACGGTGCTGGACTGGCTCAGCTCGATGTTGTCCAGGTCCAGCAGGTTGCCATCGTTGGCCGTGGCCTGCACGGCGTAGTACACCGCCGCCACTGCCGCCAGGCTGCACACCATGATGCCCAGGCAGATGAGGGTGGCCAGCGTGCGGCCCAGCGCCCTGAGGATGGGGTGCTTCGCCTTTTCCCGGGGCTCCTTTGGCTCCCTGGGGGCACGCCCGCGCTTGGGCGGCTCTTCCCTGCGGCTGTTGCTCACATTCACTTTACGTCCCCCCGTGGGCTGCACGTCCGTGCGTGCAGCGCCCCGGTGGATCTTTCTCGATTCGTTTGAGATAAGGATCGCCTCCTGACCTGCTTAAACGGTTATTCCTGACAAGTTCATCCTCTCTGCCATCCTCACCCTCTCAGTCTCGCTTCGCTCGACAGCTCCCCCAAAGTGGGAGCTTCTGACGAAATCGGAAACTTTGCCGGGTGCTGCCAAGGCCTCTCCCTTTGGGAGAGGTGGCAATGCGCCAGCATTGACGGAGAGGGCGAGCCCGCTGTCGGGGCTGAACCCTATTTCTAATCAGATACTGCTAGTATAGCACACTTCCCCCCGTAAAGTACAGCATTCCGGTGTGAAAATTGTGCACTTCTGTCTCAGGGGCGGCATTTTTGCGCATACTACCGCTGGAAAGACCCGCTGGAAAGGAGTGATTTTCTCCATGCGGAAAGTATTTCTCTGCCTGTTTTACGCCCTGTGCGCCTTTGCCATCGCCTTCAGCCTGTTCTGGATGGCCCTGCCCCGGCTGGCGCTTCCCTCCCCTGCACCAGGAGCGGACAGCGCCTCCGAAACGCCGGTGCCCTCCGGGCCGAGCCTTGCGGCCCAGACTCTGCCCGACACCGGCCAGCCTACCCAATACCTGCTCCGGGACGAGGGCGGCATGGTGGCCGTCTACACCTGCGGGCCGGATGGCTCCCCCACCCGCCTTGCCCGGCAGACGGATATTTACGTCAACCTCCTGCCTGAAAATGACGCACTGCGTGTCAAACAGGGCATGGCAGTGACGGGAGATGCCGCCCTGCAGGAGGTGCTGGAGGACCTGGGCGGGTGAACCGCTCCGTCCGGGCTGCGGCCCCCAGCGTGAACTTGACAAACCATCGCAAATCAACTATACTATGAACAGAAAGAGCGCTGACCGCAATATGGCCAGCTCCACGTTCCCTTTTAAGTCAAAAAGATTGACCGCCGAGTTTGTGAGACTGGGGGCGGTCAATCTTTTTTGATTGTATTTCAAAAACCCCCTGTACCAAGCCATGGCACAGGGGGTTTGTTTTGCGGTTCTGTTTCAGCCGGAGTGCAATTTTACTCCACGCTGATCATATAATAGTATACGGGCTGACCGCCGCGGATGTGGCTGACCTCAACGTGGTTGGGGCACTTTGCCTTGACGATCTCGGTCAGCTTCTCGGCCTCCTCGTCAGAGACATCGCAGCCGGAGATGATGGTGACAAAGCTGGAGTCCTTCTTGCACATGCTGCGGGCCAGGCGGTAGGTGGCCTTGGTCAGGTCGGTGGAGGTGGCAACGATCTTGCCGTTCTCCAGAGCCATGATCTCGCCCTTCCGGATCCGCTTGCCGTCGTACTCGCTGTCGCGGGCGGCGTAGGTGATGAGGCCGGTGGAGACCTTATCGGCGGCAGACATCATGTTGATGGTGTTGGCCTCCACGGTAGCAGAGGGGTCGAAGTTCAGCAGAGCGGTGATGCCCATGGGGACGGTACGGGTGGGCAGAACGACCACCTGACGGTCAGCCAGCTTCTGGGCCTGCTCAGCAGCCATGATGATGTTCTTGTTGTTGGGCAGGACAAAGACGGTCTTGGCCGGGACGCTCTGGATGGCAGCAAGGATGTCCTCGGTGGCGGGGTTCATGGTCTGACCGCCGGAGACGACCGCGTCAGCGGCCAGGTCGGTGAAGACAGCCTTCAGGCCCTCACCGGCGGCGACAGCAACGAAGCCATAGTCGCGGCTGGGGTCAACGGCAGCGTAGATGAACTCGCTGGCGGGGTCGGGCTTCTTCTCGGCGGAAGCCTGCTTCTCGAGGCTCTTGCCCTGCTTCTGGCGGGCCAGGAACTGCTCGTGCATATTCTCGATCTTGAAGTTGGTGAGGTAGCCGTACTTGATGGCCTCGCTCAGGATCTTGCCGGGGTCGGCGGTGTGGACATGGAGGTTGATGACGTCATCGTCTTCGATGCAGACGACGCTGTCGCCGTTGGACTCGGCGAAGGCGCGCATCTTTGCGGCGCTTGCGCCCTCGTTCTTGTTGATGAGGAACTGGGTGCAGTAGCCGTTCTTGATGTCCTCCACCTTCATCAGGTCGTCGGTGAAGACGCCCTTGCCGGCGTTGGCGGTGGAGAGCTTGGCCTTGTTGGGGACAGCCTCGCCGCCGGCCACGATGGCCTCGCCGTGGAAGACCTTGCCCATGCCCTCGAAGATGATCATGATGCCCTGGCCGCCGGCGTCCACGACGCCAGCCTTCTTCAGGACGGGCAGCAGGTTGGGGGTGTCCTCCAGAGCCTTCTGACCGGCGGTCATCACCACGTCCCACAGCTCGGCCACATCCTCTTTGCCGCAGGCAGCAGCTTCCTCGGAAGCGACGCGGGCAACGGTCAGGATGGTGCCTTCAGTGGGCTTCATGACAGCCTTGTAAGCGCCCTCGACGCCCTTCTTCAGTGCAGCCACGATGTCGGAAGCGTCAGCCTCCTTTTTGCCCTCCAGAGCCTTGGAGAAGCCGCGGAACAGCAGGCTGGTGATGACGCCGGAGTTGCCGCGGGCGCCGCGCAGCATGGCGGAGGCGGCGGTCTTTGCGGCCTCGCCCACGGTGCAGCTGTCGTCCATGGCCTGCAGCTCACGGACGGCTGCACCGACGGTCATGCCCATGTTGGTGCCGGTGTCGCCGTCGGGGACGGGGAACACGTTCAGCTCGTCCACGCGGGAGCGCTGGTTGTTGATGTTGTTTGCGCCGGAAATAATGGCGTCGCGCAGGATCTTACCAGAAATCATTGCTTTTTACTCCTTATATCTTCCCGGTACCCCCGGGCGGGCTTTGTCTCATCAGGCAACCACGTCATCGACCGATACGACCACGCGGGCGACTTTCAGGCCGGTGGCCTGCTCCACCTCGTCCTTCACGCGGTGCGAGATGGAACGCGCGGCGGTGGAGATGTTCAGCCCGTAGCTGACGGCAATGTGCAGCTCGATCACGAGACGGCCCTCTTCCTGTGTGACACGGACGCCCTTGGCCGAATCGTCCACGCCGCGCACGGCGCTGCGGACACGGTCGGTCAGATCACGGGGGGCCATTGCGGCCACGCCGTAGCATTGTTTGGTTGCTTCGCCCACGAGCGTGGAAAAATACTCGGCTGAGAAGCTGACATCTCCCAGCGGAAAACGGGAAGTGATCATAGTCGCTCTGCTCCTTTTATTCATTATGATACCCCGGTCCGCACGGCGGCGGGGCGGTGCGCGGGCCAAAGAAGGCGGCGTACCACTTTTATTATACAACTTTATGAGGAAGCTGTACAGCACATAATTGCTGACAGAAAGAAAAAAGTCAGGCACGGCTTACCCGTCTCGGTCTGTTTCGACACCGCAATGCCGGTATACTGAAAGACAGACAGAGCCGCAAAGGGCCGCGTTCCTGTTGTTAGTATAGCACAAAATCCTTCGCAGTGCATCTATTTCGTGAATATTTATCCGACAAAACAAAAGGTGATTGTGAATAAAATATAAAAGATGACGCAGACATCTTTATCTTACTATGAAAAAGTGCTAAAATCTAAGGTGGCAAGAGTAAGACTGTATCCGGCACAGGATGCCGGGGCATTCGGCTGCCAAGGTGCTGAAGACAGGAATTTGCTGCGGCTGCACAGGAGCTGCGGCCCGGCGGCGGAAAAGTTCACAATAGGAGTTGTTTTCATGAATATTCTGTTTTTCCTTTCCCCCAAGCAGGACCTGATGTATGTGTACGATGACTTCACCCTTCGCCAGACGCTGGAAAAATGGGAGAACAACCGCTACGCATCCATCCCGGTGCTCAACCGCAAGGGAGAGTATGTGGGAACCCTGACGGAAGGGGACATCCTCTGGGGGCTGAAAAAGTTCCACGGCCTCGACCTTGAGGCGGCAGAGGACATCCCGATCAGGGACTTTGCCCACAAGCGGGACTACAAGGCCGTCACAGTCACCACGAGCATGGACCAGCTCATCGAGGCGGCCATGAACCAGAACTTCGTCCCCGTCGTGGATGACCGGGGAATGTTCATCGGCATCGTCCGCCGTCAGGCCATCATCCGCTACTGTTACGACCGCTCCCGCGCTGCCGCCGCAGAGCAGCGCAGAAAGCCCGAAAAGCAGGAAAAACGAGTCCCGGTTTCTGCCGGGGTGCAGTAAAACAGGAAAAGGCCCCGCCGCTCTGCATGAAATGTGCAGGGCAGCGGGGCCTTTCTATGCCTGTGGGAAGGGGAGAGTGGAGCTTCAGCCCACGGTGAGGCTGGAATCGGTGAACCGGTGGGTCAGGACAGCCTCGGCGTCCTCGCCGCCCATGGCCAGCAGCTCGTCCACCGAGAGGGTGGTGGAGCAGAGGATGGTCTGGAAGGTGATGGTCTCGATGCCCTCAGCCCGCAGCTGACGCAGCGCGGACAGCGAAGCACGGAGAGAAGCTGTGAGCCGTCCGACGCAGATGGTGAGGGTATTGCCGCTCTGGGTGCTGGTGTAGGAGATGACCGCGCCGCTCTTGTCGGTGACAGTCAGGCCGGGGAGGGGAGAGGCGGGTGCGGACGGGGTGGCAGAGCCGCCGTCAGAAGAGGAAGAAGACTCCTCGGGGATAACAGGCTTTTCCGGCTCCACAGGGCGGGGGATAGAGACCTGCTTGGAATCTCCATTAGCGTTGATGGCGGTGACTTTTGCGCCCGGGTCCAGCTTCTCCTTGATGTCGTCGAGGTTGAGCTCATGGCCGGCCCGCGAGAGGGCCTTGCCGTTGGGACTGCCGGCCTTGGCGGTCAGCTCGAGGCTGCCCGACAGATCGATGTCGTTGCTGATGATGCCGTTGTTGATGATGCCGTTACCGCCGTTGCCGTTGCCGCCAGCGGCTTTGACCGTACCGCCGGAGATGGCGACACGGCCGGAGCCGATGATGCCGTTGCCGCCGCCGTTACCGCCGTTGCCGTTGCCGCCAGTGGTGTTGACCGTACCGCCGGAGATGGTGACGCCGTTGCTGTGGATGCCGTCGCCGCCGTAGCCGTCTTTGCTGTCGCCGCCGTTGGCAGTAACCGTACCGCTGGAGACGGTGAGGCTGCCGTTGCTGTAGATGAGGACGCCGCTGCCGCCGTCATCGCCGCTGCCGCCTTTGGTCGTGACGGTACCGCCGGAGATGGTGAGGCTGTCGCTGGAGATGCCGTCGCCGCCGTCGGAGCCGTTTTTGCCGTCGCCGCCATTGGCGTTGACCGTACCGCCGGAGATGGTGACGTCGCCGCTGACGCTGTAGATGCCGCTGCCGCCGGAGCCAACACTGCTCGTGCTATCGCCTCCGGTGGCAGTGACCGTACCGCCGGAGATGGTGGTGGTACGGGAGCTGTAGATGCCGTAGCCGCCGGAGCCATCACTGCCCGTGCTATCGCCTCCGGTGGCCGTGACGGTACCGCCGGAGATGGTGACGTCGCCGCCGCTGTGGATGCCGCTGCCGCCGGAGCCAGCAATGCCCGTGCTATTGCCTCCGGTGGCAGTGACCGTACCACCGGAGATGGTGAGGTCTTTGCTGGAGATGCCGTCGCCGCCGTTTTCGCCGCTGCCGCCTTGGGCCGTCAGGCTGTCATTTTCGCCGCCGGTGATGGTGAGACTGCCGCTGCCGTAGATGCCGCTGCGGGAGCTGTCGCTCTTCAGCGCGTTGTCGCCATCCAGCTTAATCGTGGTATTGCCGCTGCCGGTCACGCTTACGGCGGCTTTGTTCCGGCTGCTGGTGTCGATGTTCACATCCTTGAGTGTGACCTCGACCTTATCGTCCTTATCGTTGGCCTCGATGGTCACGGTGTGGGAAGAAGCGGTGTTCTTATCACTATTTGTGATGATGGTGTCGGTGTCGCCATAGGTGGTCGTACCTTTCTGGGTGACGTCGTTGCCGGTCTCACCTGCCTTCACGGTGATGTCACCATCCTCGATGTGCCATATATCGGCAAAAGCCGGGGCGGCAAGGGTGGTGAGCATTGCGGCAGTCAGGATAAACGCTGCTGCCCGCTGAGAGGCCGGACGGGGTGAATCGATCCCCCCCGTATGGAGAGGGCGACCCAGAACACGCATCGCAAGCTTACGATAAGACAGCATACAAAAACCTCCTTTGAACGGTGAAAAAAATGGTGAGACCGTAGAATATCAGGTTGCTTTGAATATACCACATCTGCGGGGAAAAAATCAACAAAACCTGCGCGAATCGCCCTGTTTCCGGCGTGAATGGAGAAAACCCGTCAGGAAGAATGCCTTTAGGATCTCCCTTTAGGCTCCCCCTTTGGGGGAGCTGTCACCGAAGGTGACTGAGAGGGCAAGGACGCTGACGGAGAAGAACAGGCGCAGCGATAGCATCGCTCTGTCAAAGAACCAGCTTATCGCTGTGCGGCGGCTCTTGGGAGACGGGCTTTCCCTCTCAGTCTCGCTCCGCTCGCCAGCTCTCCCATAGGGAGAGCCATTGGCATATCGGTCAGATTTCGCCTAGACAAGCAAAGCACGATGTCTCGGGAACAGGAGTGCTCCGCTGTCTAGATTCACGACAGCTTGACAAGGGATATTGTCCCGAAGCTGCTGCCCTCTGTAGCAAGGCCCGCCCTTTTGCGTCATATCGGGCCTCGGGCGTCCAGTAGGAAGTGGCCCGGCCTGCCAATGGCTCCCCCTTTGGGGGAGCTGTCACCGAAGGTGACTGAGAGGGCAAGGACGCCGACAGAGAGCTTTCTGCGCCTTTTTGCTCGAAAAACTTCCTGAAGATACAGTTTATTGGACTTTTATTCTGCTATACTCCTGTCAGAACAAAAAGACACAGGAGGGAAGAGGAATGAAAGACATTGAGCTTCGGTATGTGGGCGGTCATGTGGAGGTGTATACAGGGGCGGGCGCGTTCCTGTTCTCGGCGGACACCCTGCGGGAGGCGATGGAAGAGCTGGATGCCGCCTGATGCATTCCCGGAAATACCGGAAAGCACCGGGCGGGAGTTAGAAAATACTAATGTAAAATGAATGTAAAATTCAAGAAAAGAACCGTCTAAGGAGACCCGGAAATCTTAAAATTCCGGTCAAAAAAGTGATTTTCCTGTAAAATAATGCTTGTTGAGCCGGGGGGTTCGATGCTATAATAAAAAGGACGGCGTTTTGCGTATGGAGAGCTAAGCACAGCCGTCTTGTGCAATGGAGCAATAGGAAGATTTTAGGAGCATTGTTTTATGGACATTACACACATCACCTCTCTGCTGGGCGGTATTGCGCTGTTCCTGTATGGCATGTCGATCATGGGTGCCGGCCTCGAAAAGCTGGCCGGCGGCAAGATGCAGGGCATATTGCAGAAACTGACTTCGTCCACCATCAAGGGCGTCATTTTCGGCACCCTCATCACCGGCGTCATCCAGTCGTCGGCCGGTACGGTCGTCATTTGCGTCGGCCTCGTCAACTCCGGCATCATGACCCTTACGCAGTCGGTAGGCGTTATCATGGGTGCAAACATTGGTACTACGGTCACCGGTCAGCTCATCCGCATGGCGGATATTTCGGGCGACAGCCTCATCCTGACCCTCATCCAGCCCAAGACGTTTGCGCCGGTGGTGGCGTTTATCGGCTGCATTTTTTATGTGTTCATCCGCAACGCGAAGAAAAAGAACATCGGCCAGATCATGCTGGGCTTCGGCATCCTGTTCACGGGCATGAGCCTGATGGACACCGGCGTGTCCCCCCTGCGGGAGAGCGCAGCCTTTCAGGAGCTGTTCGTCACCATGACCAACCCCATGCTGGGCGTGCTGGTGGGCATGGTCGTCACCGTCATCATCCAGTCGTCCTCGGCCTCGGTGGGTATCCTGCAGGCTTTGTCCAGCACCGGCCTTGTCACCTTTGGCAGCGCCATCCCCATCATTCTGGGTGCCCACATCGGCACCGCCTTTACCCCGCTGCTGACCATCGGCGGCTCCTCCAAGGACGGCAAGCGCGCCGCCCTGATCCACCTGTATTTCAACATCATCGGCAGCTTTGTGCTGCTGGCTGCCATTTACGCCGTGCGGTACACCATCGGCATCCCGGTGTGGGGCGATGTGATGAACAAGAGCACCATTGCAAACATCCACACCCTTTCCAGTGTGGCGGCCATGCTGCTGTTCCTGCCTTTCAGCAGTGTGCTCTCCAAGCTGGCCATGCTCACCGTGCCCAACAGCGCCGAGGAAGCACAGGAGATGAGTATGCCCGTGCTGGACGAGCGCCTGTTCAAGAGCCCGGCCGTGGCCCTGCAGCAGGCCAAGAGCGCCGTGGTCAAGATGTCCCGCCGTGCCGCCCGCAACGTCAGCCTCTCCACTCCCCTGCTGCTCAAGATGGATGAGGACGTGGTGAGCGCCATCAATGTGCGGGAGAATCTCATCGACCGGATGGAGGTGGAGATCTCCAACTACCTCATCAAGATGACCGACCAGGAGCTGGGCGACGACGAAAGCCACGCCGTGACCGAGCTGCTGAACTTTGTCACCGAGTTCGAACGCATCGGCGACTACGCCGTGAACATTCAGGAAAAGGCTGTGGAGCTCTACGAGAAAGAGGCCTCCTTCAGCGACATTGCCAAGAACGAGCTGCAGCTGCTGGATTCCGCGCTGGAGCAGATCCTGACCCGCACCAACGATGCCTTTGAGAACGATGACATCGCGCTGGCCCGTCAGGTGGAGCCGCTGGAAGAGGTCATCGACATTCTGGTGGAGAAGCTCCGCGACGGCCACATCAAGCGCCTGAAGGATGGCATCTGCTCCATTGATACCGGCGTGGTGTTCCTGGATGTGCTGAACAATGTGGAGCGCATCTCCGACCACTGCTCCAACGTGGCGGCCCGTCTGGTGGGCACCAGCGAGGGCGACGACTACGATTCCCACACCCTCAAGAGCCTGATGCACCACAACCCCAGCAAGGAATACTCCCTCATGTACGAGGAGTGCTGCAAGGAGTACCTGACCCCGCTGGCCGCTATGGAAAAGGAAGCGTAAAATGCTCCCCTGCCCTGCTGCTCAGATATTGTAGCAAAATCACAAAACCTCTGCAAAGACATTGCGTCAATGCAGAGGTTTTTTCGTTGCCAATTGTCTAACTTTATGGTATTCTGTAAGTGTCGGCCTTCCGACACCATTTTATGGTGAAGGAGGTGATAACCCGTGGAGCAGTTATTCTCATTCATACTGTCCGTCGCAGCAGGCGTAACGAGCAATTACATCTGCAAGTGGCTTGACGTTCAGTTCAAGGCCGGTAAGCACTAACCCCTAGGCAAACAGGAAGCCCCTTCGGTATTGAGGGATACCGGAGGGGCTTCTTGTTGCATTTGGTGAACCCGTGAAGAGTTCACATTCTCATTCACATCTTTATTATATGCCGCCTTCCCCCAAAAGTCAAGGGGTCAGAAGAAGCTCACCTGGCTGCTTTCGGGCAGGTCTGCCAGCACACCGGCGGTGCGCAGGCTTTCCAGCACGGCGCTGGTCACGCCGGTGGCCTGCTGGAGTTCCTCCACGGAGATATACTCCTGCCCGTTGATGGTGGCCCGCTCCAGCGAGGCGGCGGCAGTGCCGCCCACGCCTTTCAGGGCACAGAAGGGCAGGCGCACCTTGCCATCCTCCACGATATACTTGTTGCCCCGGCTCTTGCCCAGCTCAATGGGCAGGAACGCATACCCGCGGGAGAGCATCTCGTTGACCAGCTGCAGGCTGACCAGCACGTCCTCGTCCTTGGCGTTCTTCTCCTCTTTCAGGCGGCGCTTCACCGCCTCCATGTGGGCGCGGGCCACAGCCGCACCGCCCACAGCGGCCTCATAGTCGATATCATCGCCGCGCACAGTGAAGTAAACGGCATAGAACTCTGCCGGGCGGTAGAGCTTGAACCACATCAGCCGGATGGCGCTCATCAGGTAGGCCACAGCGTGGGCCTTGGGGAACATATACTTGATCTTGCGGCAGGACTCGATGTACCAGTCCGGCACCTCGTGCTCCCGCATGGCTTCTTCCCAGCCGGGCTTGAAGCCGCCCTTGGCCACCTTGCCCTTACGGACCGCCTCCATGATATCAAAGGCCATCTTGGGCTCCAGCCCCTTGCGCAGCAGGTAGAGCATGATGCTGTCACGGCAGCCGATGACCTCCGCGATGGTGCAGGTGCCGCTGCGGATCAGCTCGTCGGCGTTGCCGGTCCAGACATCGGTGCCGTGGGACAGGCCCGAGATCTGGATCAGCTCCGAGAAGTTCCGGGGCCGGGCCTCCACCAGCATTCCGCGCACGAAGTTGGTGCCCATTTCCGGGATGCCGAAGGTGCCGGTCTGGCTGTCGATCTGCTCCGGGGTCACGCCCAGCGCTTCGGGGCTGGTCAGCAGGCTGTACACCTTGGGGTCGTTCATGGGGATACTGTCAATGGGGATACCGGTGTACTCCTCAAAATACTTGTAGAAGGTGGGCATATCGTGGCCCAGTTCGTCCAGCTTGAGCAGGGTATCGTGCAGGTACTTGAACTCGAAGTGGGTGGTCAGCAGGCCGCCTGCCACATCGTCCGCCGGGTGCTGGATAGGACAGAAATCGTAGATCTCGTAGGTGTCCGGCACAACGACCATGCCGCCGGGGTGCTGACCCGTGGTGCGCTTGACGCCGGTGCAGCCCAGAGTCAGGCGGTTCTCCTCCGCATGGTTCACCGTGCGGCCGCGCTCATCCAGATATTTTTTGACATAGCCGTAGGCGGTCTTGTCCTGAATACCGGACACGGTGCCCGCCTTGAACACGTTGGCTTTGCCGAACAGCTCCTCGGTATAGCGGTGCACATTGGACTGATATTCGCCGGAAAAGTTCAGGTCGATATCCGGCTCTTTATCGCCGTAGAAGCCGAGAAAGGTCTCGAAGGGAATATCGTGGCCGTCCACCAGCATCCGGGTGCCGCAGTTGGGGCAGTTTTTATCCGGCAGGTCAAAGCCGTCGTCCACGCTGCCGTCGGTGATGAACTCGCTGTGCTTGCACTTGGGGCAGCGATAGTGGGGCGGCAGGCTGTTCACCTCCGAGATGCCGGAGAAGTGGGCCACGGCCGATGAGCCGACCGAACCACGGCTGCCCACCTGATAGCCGCCCGCGTTGGAATAGGCCACCAGTTTGACCGCAATGACGTACAGCACGGCGTAGCCATGGCCGCAGATGGAGTCCAGCTCCTTCTGCAGCCGCTTTTCCACAATTTCGGGCAGCGGGTCACCGTAATCACGCTTGGCGTGTTCCCACGTAGCATCGCGCAATTGCTGCTCTGCACCCTCGATGCTGGGCGGGTAGGTGCCGCGCGGGATGGCACGAACATTGTTGTCGATCATCGCCGCGATCTTGCGGGGGTTCTTCACCACTACCTCGTAGGCTTTTTCCTTGGGCAGATAGTAGAACTGCGCCAGCATATCCTGCGTGGTGCGGAAGAACAGCGGCGGCTGGTTGTCGGCATCTTTAAAGCCGTTGCCCGCCTGCAACACAGCGCGGTAAGCCGCGTCCTCCGGCTCGGTAAAGTGCACGTCGCCGGTGGCAATGACCGGCTTGTGCAGGTCCTCGCCCAGCTTGATGACCGTGCGGTTGAAGTTTTTGATGTCCTCTTCGCTGTCCACCTTGCCGTCCCGCACCATGTAGGCGTTGTTGCCCAGCGGCTGGATCTCAAGAATATCGTAGTAGGACGCGATCTTTTTCAGTTCTTCATAGCTGGTGCCATCCACGATGGCCCGGTACAGCTCGCCGGCTTCGCAGGCGGAAGTGAGCAGCAGGCCGTCCCGGTATTTGTTCAAAAGGCTCCGGGGCACCCGGGGCTTTTTGAAAAAGTAGTTCACATGGGCTTCGCTGACGATCTTGTACAGATTTTTCAGGCCCATCTGGTTCTTGACCAGAATGATGAGGTGGTAATACTTCTTTTTCAGCACCTCGCGGTTGCCGCCAAGGCCGGTGTTGATCTCACTGACCTTTGCTACCTGCTTTTCTTTCAGGTCGTTCAGCATGACCCCGAAGATGCGGCCCAGCGCGGCAGAATCCTCACAGGCACGGTGGGCCTCGTAGGCAGGCAGCTCCAGATGCTTGTTGATGGTGCCCTGCTTGTAGTTGTGCAGGCCGGGGTACATGGCCTGCGCCATGGTCAGGGTGTCGATATAGGTCGGCTCCAGCTTGATGCCGCTGCGCTTGGCGGCGGCGCGCAGGAAACGCATATCAAAGGCGTGGACGTTGTGGCCCACAAGGATGCGGTCTCCCGCAAATTTGAGGAAGGCTTCCAGTGCTTCCTTTTCGCCGGGAGCATCCGCCACCATTTCGTTGGTGATGCCGGTCAGCTCGGTGATCTTGGGGGTGATGGGCTTGCCGGGCTTGACAAAGGTATCAAATTCCTCCACCACTTCGCCGTTTTTCACGATAACGGCACCGATCTCGGTCATATACTCCACGCCGGGGTCAAGGCCGGTGGTCTCGGTATCAAACACGCAGAACTCCCCGTCCAGCGGCTGATCCTTCACACCGTATACACAGGGGATCATGTCGTCCACAAAGTAGGCTTCACAGCCGTAGATCAGCTTGAAGTCCGGGTCTGATTTATGGATATCGTCCGCTGCCAGCATGGCTTCCGGGTAACCCTGACACACACCGTGGTCAGTGATGGCAACGGCCGGATGTCCCATGCGGTGGGCCAGCTTGACGATGCCGCCGGGATCACAGAAGCCGTCCATGCTGGAAAGCTTGGTGTGCAGATGCAGCTCCACACGCTTGACCGGTGCGGTATCCTCCCGCTTTTTGCGCTCCACGATGAGCACATCGTAGGGGTAGACGATATAATCGTGTTCGTACTTGTCGTAGGAGCAGTCGCCGCGCACGATGAGGGTGGTGCCTTTGCCAAGGCTCTCCCACTTGGAGCAGTCCTCACCTTCCTGCGCGCGGATCTTCAGGTTGATGGAGCCCTGATAATCGGTGATGGATACGGTATAAATTTTGCGGAAGTTGCCCTTGACCTCCGAGAAGAACACATCGCCCCAGATCGTGCACTTGCCGCCCTCGCCGCCAAGGTCTTTCAGCGGGGTGAGGTTCTTGGGGGTGAACATCTTGCCGTGGAAAATGGTGACGGGCTTATCGGTCAGGTCCAGACCATCCACCTTGATGGACGGTGCTGTGTTCTTTTTCTCAAACTTGACCACCGGTGGCGCAATCTTGCGCTCCAGCTTTTCTTCCATCTGGTGCTGCTCGGCTTCGCTTACAGCGCTTTGCAGCGTTACCTGCGGCGTTACCCCGGTGTGGGCCGCAATGCGCTCTGCCAGCAGCTTTTCAAAGTGCATCTCCTGCAAAAACTTGGTGCCATGGCATACGCCGATGGTGATCTTCTGTCCGATGATGTTGATCTTGCACCGGTCCAGAAAGCCATTGATGGGCACGCCGTCCCGCTTCATCTCTTCCATCAGATCGCGCAGGGCCGCTTCGTCCAGCATGGCATAGCCAAACAGGTTCTGGATGCGCAGCTCAAAGCCCTCATAATCCGGCTGCAGGGATGCCAGCAGCCGGGCACAGAGATTTTTGTCCAGCGGTGCACCGCTGCGCAGGGTAAAGATGACCTGCCGCTCCTGCCGCAGCATCTGCGCATGCTCCACAATGACCTGCCCGAAGCAGGCCGCAAATGCCGGGTCCACCATGAACTGCGGCCACAGGTTGGATACGAGTGGTGTCACAAATGGTACTCCTTTTTATACAGCACAAACTGCCGCACCCGTTTTTGCAGGTGTGGCAGCTGTGAAAAAAGCCAAATTACAGTTTATAGATCTCATCCATGAACTGATCCAGGATGTTGTCTCCGGTCAGCTTTTTGATGGGCTTGCCGTGGATGAACAGCACCGCCTCGCCCTTGCCGCCGGCAATGCCGATGTCTGCTTCGCGGGCTTCACCGGGGCCGTTGACCACGCAGCCCATCACGGCCACCTTGATGGATTTTTTGCAGCCCTGCAGCCGCTTTTCCACCTCGTTGGCGATCTCGGTGCAGGGATACTGGGTGCGGCCGCAGGTGGGGCAGGTGATGACCTCCGGGCCTGCTACCGGGAAGCCCACGGCGCGCAGGATGTTGTAGCCCGCTTCCACTTCCTTTTCCGGCTCTGCGGCCAGCGAGACGCGGATGGTATCGCCAATGCCTTCCAGCAGCATTCCGCCGATGCCCATGCCGCTTTTCAGCAGACCCATCTGGTAGGTACCCGCCTCGGTAACACCCACATGGAGCGGGTAATCCGTGACAGCGCTGAGCTGGCGGTAGGCCTCCATCATGCGGGGCACATTGGAGTTCTTGATGGAAATGACGATGTTGTTGAAATCGAATTTTTCCAGCAGGCGCACATGGTACAGTGCACTCTCCACCATGGCCTCCGGCGTGGGGGCACCGTATTTTGCAAGGATGTGCTTTTCCAGACTGCCGCCGTTCACACCGATGCGGATGGGGATGTTCTTCTGCTGACAGGCATCCACCACAGCCTTCACCCGGTCATCGTCGCCGATGTTTCCGGGGTTGATGCGGATCTTATCCACGCCTACATCTGCGCAGGCCAGAGCCGCCTTGTAGTCAAAATGGATGTCTGCCACAATGGGGATGTTCACCGCATTCTTGACGGCTTCGATGCACTTTGCATCCGCCGGGCTGGGGCAGGTCACGCGCAGGATCTGACAGCCAGCAGCTTCGCACCGCTTTGCCTGCGCCACATTGCCCTCAATATCCTCCACCGGCACGTTGAGCATCGTCTGCACCGCAACAGGATTCTTGCCGCCGATGGTCACATTGCCGATTTTCACTTCCCGTTTTAACTGCCGCATAAAGTTCCCCTTTCTGTTTTTGCTCACATTGCACCGGTCACAAGCCGGATGATATCATTATAGGTTGCAAAGAGCATCAGGCCAAACAGCAGTGCAAAGGCCGCAATGGTCAGTGTGCCCTGCAGCTTTTCCGGCACTGCATGGCCGGTAACGCCCTCAATGATCAAAAATACCACCTTGCCACCATCCAGTGCCGGGAAGGGCAGCAGATTGAACACGCCCAGATTGATGGTGATGAGGGCCAGCAGCTCCAGCAGATCCTGCCAGCCGTAGCTTGCCGCCTGACCGATCGCTGTCACGATACCCACCGGGCCGGACAGATTGTTGATGCTCTCACGTCCGCGCACAAGGTCTGCCAGCGAGATAAACGCGATGCGTCCGTAGTACAGGGTACTGTTCCATGCTTCTTTTAACACATTGAGCGGTGTTTTTTTGATGCCGTACACCGTAAAGCCAAGGGTCATATGGGTCTGGCCGTCCTCGTCCTGCCAAGTGTCGAACTGCACGTCCGGCAGTTCCACCTTTTGGCCGTCCCGCTTCACGGTGAACCGGGCGCGATAGGCTTCGGTGCGCACCAGCTCATAAAGGATGTCGTTGGCCACAAAGCAGCGCCTGCCGTTCACGGCAACGATCTCGTCCCCCGCCTGCAGGCCGGTCTGGCCGCAGAGGGCATCGTTCTCAATGGAATAGATGGTCTTGCTGGTGATGGCTCCTTCCTGTGCTGCCACAAGAATGACCAGCACCACAAAGCCCAGCACGAAATTCATGAAGGCACCTGCCACCATCACAAGCACACGCTGCCATACCGGTGCCTCGTTCAAAGGGATGCCGGTGCGCTGCTCCGGCGGGACAGGGTTTTCGTCCTCTGCTTCCCGTTCGTCGCGGGCCGCTTCGGCCTGCTGGCTCTCGGGGCTTTCCTCGCCCTCCAGCGCCACATAGCCGCCTACCGGCAATGCACGCAGGCTGTACTGGGTGCCCTTGTAAATTTTCTTCCACAAAGCCGGCCCCATGCCGATGGAAAACTCGTTGACCTGAATGCCGCAGAGCTTTGCCACGGTAAAGTGCCCGAATTCATGAATGGCGATCACAGCGCTGAACACGATCAGTGCGGCGATCAGGGTGATAAAAATTGACATTGCGTCTCCTAAAGATCAAAGATGTGCGCGCACGAACTCTCGTGCCATGCGGTCGCACTCGTACACATCGCTGAGGGTATACTCGCCGCCAAAGCTGTCGCTGTCCACGACTGCTTCCACCAGACGGCCAATATCGAGGAAGCCAATTTTGTCCTCAAGGAAGAGCTTGACAGCTTCCTCATTGGCACCGTTGGCGGCGCATGGGCCGAGACCTCCCTTTTTGATGGCCTTTTTGCAGGCGGCAAGGCAGCGGAAGGTCTCGTCGTCTGCCACATCGAAGGTGAGCACCTTGAGTGCAGCAAAGTCCAGCTCCGGCACAACGCCGGGTACGCGCTTTGGGTAGGTGAGCGCATACTGGATGGGAATGCGCATATCCGGCACACCCAGCTGGGCAATGACCGAATTATCGCTGAACTGCACCGCCGAATGCACGATGCTCTGGCGCTGCACCACGATCTGGATCTTCTCCGGCGGCAGGCCGAACAGCCACACTGCCTCGATCAGCTCCAGACCCTTGTTCATCAGGGTGGCAGAGTCAATGGTGATCTTTGCGCCCATGTTCCAGTTGGGGTGCTTGAGGGCATCCGCCTTGGTCTTACCGCGCAGCTCCTCGGTCTTCATCCCGAAGAAGGGGCCGCCGGATGCCGTGAGCAGGATCTTGGTCAGGCTGGGGGCACTCTCCTTATCCTGCAGGCACTGGAAGATGGCCGAATGTTCACTGTCCACCGGCAGCAGCTTTACACCATGCTTTGCCACGGCCTGTGTGACCAGATGGCCGCCGGTGACAAGGCTCTCCTTGTTGGCAAGGGCCAGATCATGCCCGCTTTCGATCGCGCACAGGCTGGCACCAAGGCCTGCAATGCCCACCACGCTGTTCAGCACCACATCGGTGCCGTCCAGTGCGGCCAGCTGCTTGAGCCCTTCTGGCCCTACCAGCAGCCGGGGCGCATCTGCACGACCGGAAAGCTCCGCATCCAGCCTGCGGGCCGCATCCGGGTCGGTCATGCAGACATAGCGCGGATGAAACTCTTCGATCTGCTGCAGGATCTTGTCTACATGGCTGTGGGCAGAAAGGCCGAACACCTCATAGCCCTGTGCACGGATCACATCCAGACTCTGGGTGCCGATGGAACCGGTAGAACCCAGCAGAGTGATTTTTTTCGACATCACACGTTCCCCCTTTTAATAGTAGAACACCGCCGTAATGACCATGGTCACAAAGGGCGCAATGAACATCACACTGTCAAAGCGGTCCAGAATGCCGCCGTGCCCCGGGAAGATGGTGCCGTAATCCTTGATGCCGCACTGGCGCTTGACCACGCTGGCAAACAGATCGCCATAAATGCCCAGCACCGCCGCCACGCAGCCCAACAGCGCAATGATCACGTACATCGAAACGCCGATATTGGTGCGGGTGAAGGCTTCCATCCGGTTTGCCGCCACTGAGTACACCAGTGTGATGATCACACCGAACACCATGGTGCCCAGAACACCGCCAATGGCACCTTCCACGGTCTTTTTGGGGCTGACCACCGGGCAGAGCTTATGCTTGCCAAAGGCACGGCCTGCAAAGTAGGCACAGGTATCGCCGCCCCAGGCAAAGCAGAGGATGAGCAAGATAAAGAACACCGCATCGTAGCCGTACTGCTCCACCGGCAGCAGCTCCTTGAGCCGGATAAAGGAATAGAAGCAGAAGATCACGATACCGGAGAACATCAGCAGGCCGCTGGCCTTCTGATAGCTGATGGTGCCATTGCGCACCACCAGATAGATGGCATAAAAGGTGACCAGCAGAAAGGACATCGGCATCACCAGCCGCCGCATGACCTGGTAGTTGCTCGTCATGACCAGCAGTGTATACGGCACCAGAACCACATACATCAGCCAGTCCTTCTTTTCAAAGCCGAGGGCACTGTAGATCTCGTGAACGGCGATCAGCGTAATGGCCGCGATGACCAGATTAAAGATCAGAGTGTTGAAGGTGAACATCACGCCGATCAGTACGATGATGCCCACGATCGCAGTAATAACACGTGTTTTCATAGATTGGATCTCCTTTTCACCGGTCGGGTGCCGCGCCCCTCTGGATTAAGTTTGGCTCCGGCAAAGCCGCCGGGCCGTCCGGTCCCTGCACCGTGTGCAGGAGGTCTTGGGTTTTACAGTCCGCCAAACCGGCGGGAACGATGATTGAACTCCTCAATGGCAGCGTCCAGATCGCTGCGGGTGAAATCCGGCCACAGAACGTCCATTTCTACCAGCTCCGAGTAAGCTGCCTGCCAGAGCATGAAGTTGGACAGCCGCTTTTCTCCGCTGGGACGCAGGATAAAATCCGGGTCCTTCTGGCCAGCGGTATACATGGCATCGCTGAGCAGCTGTTCCGTGATCTCTTCGGGCTTTATCTCCCCTGCCGCCGCCTTTGCCGCCAGCTGCTGCGCCGCCCGCACGATCTCCGGGCGGCCGCCGTAGTTGATGGCAATGTTCAGGGTCATGCCGGTCTTGACCGAAGAATCTGCCTCCAGCTTGTTCATCAGCTGCTGCAGCTTTTCATCCAGCACCGTGCGGTCGCCCATGAACTTGATGCGGATATTGCGGTTCTTGTAGTCAAAGCCCTTCAGCAGATATTCGCCGAACAGCCGCATGATGGCGTTGACCTCTTCCAGCGGACGCTTCCAGTTCTCGGTGGAAAACGCATAGAAGTACACCGACGAAACGCCCAGCTCATCGCAGTAATCTGCGATATCGCTGAACACCTCTGCGCCTCTTTTGTGCCCGGCAGTGCGGGGCAGGCCGCGGTTCTTTGCCCAGCGGCCGTTGCCGTCCATGATGATGCCGATGGAAAGGCCCTCGGCAAATTCTTTAGGATGCGCCATTGTTTCCTCCCGGCAGCAACGCCGCCTTCAACAAAAGTGCCGCGCACTCTTCTTCAGCGCACGGCACCTCCAGTTTATTGCATCTGCGCAGATCAGACAGACATGATCTCCTTCTGCTTTTCTTCCACCGCAGCATCGATGTTCTTGATATACTTGTCGGTCAGCTTCTGGACATCCTCTTCCATGGTCT
>ERZ773149.1316-NODE-1316-length-20496-cov-3.476591_pt1 | contig 20496 bp, 26 predicted proteins | sample MGYA00511081_ERZ773149 | MGnify/ENA primary metagenome ERZ773149 (study PRJEB29015, sample SAMEA2737846) | human gut metagenome | biome: human gut; feature: human-associated habitat; material: faeces | place: China | collected 2012 ...
GTATCTTTAACGGACCTGTTCCATCAACACGGGGGCAGGCAGACAGGAAACTTTATTTTTAAACAATTATTAGTAAACAGATTTGAGCCATATATCTCTTTTTCTATCATTTCAGAATCAATTTCTTTGTTTTCAGGAGAAATTTGAAAATAATTGAAATGTAGGACATAGGGATATTCTGTAAAAATCTTGATTTCAAATAAAATTGTTTAAAAATGATAGAAAAAGATACATAGTATTATCTGTCTTTTTCTATTTCTAAAATTCTTATAACTGATTTTCTTCAGTAAAATCTCAATTAAAAAAATTAAATGCCAAAACGTGTTTTAAACAAAAGTTATTTTTGCCAAGGCGAATGCAGAAAACACATATTGTATAAGAGATATTTTTCGATTTTCTCTCAGAACCATCAATTTTATTTTTCAGAAAGGGAGAAAAACATGAATAACATTACTATCATCGGCAGACTGGCGCAGGATCCAACAGTTGGAAAATCTAAATCCAACGGCGAGCCGGTAACACTGTTTAACATTGCATCGGACAGCTCATTTCCGAACAAAACGGACTTTATCCACTGCATGGCAAATTACCAGACTGGCAAATATGTTGCACAGTACGGAGCAAAGGGGATGACAATCTACGCAGAAGGAGAACTTACGACCGATGAGTACACCAATCGCGACGGCGTAAAAATTCCGAGCACAACTATTATTGTCCGTAAGGTTAAGTTTTTGAGCAAAAATCCGAACATGCAGGACAACCAGCAGTCCGGACAGGCACCGCGTCCACAGCAGCATGCACCACAGACGTCACCGGCTCCGCAGAACAATGGTAACTATCAGCAGAGACCTGCACAGCAGCAGACTCCGACTCCGAATTATCGCAATAGCGCACCAATCTATCAGGATGCCTGCAGGAGCGGACAGCAGCTGCGTGGAAATGGATTTACACCGCAGGGCGATGGCAGTTACTCGGCAGCACCGGCATACGCGCAGCCGCCAAAGACCGATTTTTTAGACATTCCGGATGGCGTGGATGACTGCCCGTTTAACTAATCAGGCAAATGAACAGAAGAATTTTTGGAAAATTGAGGTGAATGTAAAATGAAAAAATCAAAAAATTCACAGCTGGTAACGAATAGATTGAAGACGTCTAGTAGAGCGATTAAGGAAAACGTGAATAGATACCGCAATCAAAAATCGGAAGACCCACAGATGTCAATTGAGGATTATTTCCCTCGTTGGGAGGAGGGTAAATATGAGTAGACGTTATAAATTGCAGCCGGACAGCTTCCAGAATGCACTTAAAAATGGAACGCTTCCTGGTTACATGCAGGTCTGGAGTCCGGAAAGGCTTCAGATCGTAGAAGAACTTTACAATTTGACAGTTTTTCTGAAAGATATCCAGCCTGGAAAAATTACCGTGATTGACGCACCTTGTGGGCTTGGAAAAAGTTCTTTGATGCGTGGTATCGCAGTCCTGGCCGCCGAAGGAAAGTTAGATGCCGTTATGATGACAGATAGCAATCAGCGGCTCCATGATGACATCGAGTCTGCGATTAGGCAGCAGGGCGGTCCAGAATGGTTAAAGGTCAAAAATGACGTGACTTGGCTCTCCGACAATGACAAGGTAGAGACGGCAGAATGGAAAACGCTGATTTTATCGCATTTAGTAGCGTTATCCACACAGAGATTTATGATGGTCAATCAGGACGTTCGCAAGAACGCTTGTACGATCTACCGCATGGGCCAGGCCAATTGGAAAGATGCGCTTTATTGTGATGAAGCGATACAGGACGTAGATTCCCAGAGCTGGTATTACAGCCAGATAAAACAGCAGGTCGGCATTTTCCGCGAGACCATCAGACCGGAGAGCGAGTGGGAAGAAAACATCGGAAGGACTGCGAAACGTGCAGAACGGTATGCGGAGCGTCTTGTAGAAGACCTGCAGTTGGAGATTGACAGGATTAATGCAATTAAATTACTGGATAATTCCAGCGGAACTAAAGCAGAAGGGCAGATGCACATAGATCTCTATCTCGGCAGAGAGGAGAGAAATGCAGAATATGGCAAGGTTTGGCGAGAAAAATGGGATCAAATTTTATCCATGGTCACAGATATCAGGGATGATATCAAGGCTGTTAAAAAGGACATGAGAAGCCCTTCTGAGAACAGATTGTTTTCATATTTGGCCAAAGTTATCAAAAATATGTCCAATTTATCTGAAAAAACGAGGCCGGAAACGATTGTATCTACGCTGGAAGATATTGTAAATCTAACAAAATTTCTTCCAATCGGCGGCATTCGCGCAGGACTTAAGGATATTGCGAGCACCGCACTTGATGCGGCGGAGAGGTATTATGCGTTACCGGAATTAGAGAAAATTCTGAAAAACAATAGAGATAATATGTATCAGAATTCCGAACATGTGCGCGATACCATGACGGCAGAACAGTTTCTTGATATTTTCCGATACGATAATGTTGTTTTTGTGCAGGGCTCTAACTACGGGGACGACAAAATCGACGACAAAACGGGACAAATCAAGGTTCATGTTTTCCGGTATAATATGCAGTTCCTCCCGCATAAGAACATGCCGTGCTTTATTTTTGACGGCACAGGGCACATCAATCCTGCATACGATAACGTCGAATTGTTCGAGGTAAAACATTACGATAAGCCACGCACCCATGTTGGATTCTTGCAAATGGACGAAAAAATGAGCAAAACTTTTTTACAGGGAGCTGGCAATGCGGATCGTCTGTATGGTAGAATGCATGATTTTCTGGTGAAAACATATGGAAAAGAAAATCTCAATCCAGAAAAAATTATGATTTCTGGGTTGAAAGAACACGAAAATCTTGCATTTACAAATAAATTGGCGGCTCCAGATGGTTATGTGAGAACTGGAGAAGAAATTTCCAGCCATACATACGCAAGTTTTGGAAGTAAATTTTGTACAGGAGAAAATATTTACAAGGATTGCTATTTGTTATGCAAAATTTCCGCTCTGAGATTGAGACAAGAAGTTGTTCTCGGGCAAATGTGTTGCAGAGATAAGTCATTTTTAGACAGGCTTCTGAAAATGAATGAGAGTTACCGGGCAAGACAATTACAGTTAATTTTTGCATATCATGCGGAAAAATCTGATCTAGCTGCAGAAATTGACGATGTAGCGCTCAGAACTGCTATGGCATCTGTGATTCAGGAAATCAATAGACTCCGCATTCGCGGCTGGTGCGAAGATCCAGCAGACGCGAAAAAATACGATATTACGGTAATTTGGGCGATTCGCGGACGGAAACAGGGAACGTATAATCCGGAAGAAGAGGATTTCTACGAACGGCTGCTCCGAAAAGTCATGAAATATTTTGGATCCGATTGTTCCAAAAAGGAAGACTACCGTTATATTCCGTCAAAAATGCATCCGAGATATGAGAGTCATCAGAAGCCTGGCACAAAGATGAATAAACTTTTTGAGTGGTGGCAGAATTTAAAACCGGGTACAGAATTTACAAAAAATGATATGTGTGACGCGATCGGCATGAAGAAAAATGTTTTTAACGCCATGCTGAGCAAGCCGCAGAATCAAGAAATTGTGCAAATAATTCGCGGCGATGATGATTGCAATCTGAGAAAGGCAAAGGGGAGAGCCGGTTATATTTATACGAAACCGAAAACGGAACCGGAAGCGGCAGCAGTTCCGGAAGAAGCTGTCATTTATGAACAGCAGACGCTCGATTTTTCCAGCGTTATGTAACTAATTTTTGAAATTTTGCCGGGGAGCTATATACCTGTATGATTGTAACTGCTGTTAATTTCTGAGTTATTAGCCGATAAATTTAAAACCTAAACATGTATCCAGTAAGGAAAACCCTCCTCTGGAGCTCATGGTTGTAAAAGGTGCTGATTATTTTACATATTTTAAAATTTAATCGTCCGTACAGTCTGAAGGTGATCTTGAGTTTTTTTAAATTATCAGCTGATAATTGGAATACAAGTTTGTAAAATACTGACAGTTTTCCATACCGGATAGAGATTTAGGCGTTTAAAATTGCAGACTTTGTAGAAAAAATAACAATTAATATATAACCGCACTCTTAATATATATACGAGTACGGTTATATATTAGAACATCATGTACCAAATTAAAGGCGTCTAAGATTACAGATATAGTACCCCGAGAAATTTCATTTTTCCAAAAGAGAAAGGAGTTTTTATATGAGAAATGTACCAAAAAAAATAACAGTAGAAATTAAACATTACAGAGATCACCATAATTGTAAATATGTAGAGCTGTACCTGACTGATTCCATGGGCAGAGCACGCTGCAGCTGTTCATATACGTGGGATCCTAACACCAATACGTGGTATTATCCGGAGAACGGGAAACGCGTAGATGTTACACAGGAACATGTTTTTAGAAATCTGTTGAATACGTACAAATCTCTGATGAGCGTGGAAGATCTGATTACTGACAATCTGACTATTGCAGAGGAGGGGTATTGATGTCGGAAAAAACTAAAAAGATACGCACTCCGCAGCAGATCGGTAGAGCATCCAAGGGCAAAGGTGCGCGGTTCGAGCTGGAGATTGCACATTATCTACAGGATCATGGATATCTGGACGCACACCGCACTGCTCAGCATTGCGGTAAAACCGGTGATGCAGGAGATGTAGAAGGAGTTCCCGGGCTCCACATAGAATGTAAGCATGTGGAAAAATTAAATCTATACAACGCATATTACCAGTCTGTCAGGGATAATTCGGCAAAAAATAGCAGCAATATCCCTGTAGTGATTCATAAAAAAAACAGGGAAACGACACTTGTTTCCCTGAGCTTGGACGACTTTATAAAGATTTTTTCTACCTACAGCAAAGAGGAGGACGAATGATATGAGCGAATTGAGATTATGCAAAGAGGAGTTTTTGCAGTATCGTGCATTAGAGGTGCAGGAAAAATACTATAAGAAACAGCTGGCGGAGTTGCGTGACAAATATTTGATCGTGGATACGGTTCAGGATTACAGAACCGAACAGGCACGCACGGTCAAAATTGAGGACGTCCAGCAGACCGCGTACCAGAGGGAGAAATCCCTCATCGAGGCAATCATCCTGGAGATTGTGCAGAAACGCTGGGTTATAAAACGCACAATCGATATGGCAGCGTTAGACAGGGATGTGGAAAAGAGTATGCAGATCGTCGTCGCGCTGGTCATCATCGGCGGCGAACGCTATGAGGATGCTGGTTACAAGGCTGGCATGGTCAAATCCTGTGCGTTCAAGTATCTTAATAAATTTTTCACGCTTCCGGCTGTTCAGAAAATCTTTCGGCAGGCCGTTATTGACAGTAAAAACAATCTCCGCGGACTCATCGCATAGCATTAAAGGGGTGCCTATAAGACACCTCTATTTTTTTCAAAAAAAGTCAAAAAAACGCCAAGAACTGCAATCCAGAACCACAAGAACCAGGAGAACTCTATAATATAATTGTGGAAAGGTAGGTAAGACATGGGAGAAAATAATTTTTATCACGGTCCGATTTTTCCGAGTATGAGACAGAACATTAAAGATCAATTTCAGGTTGGAGATATAATTGAAGTCTCTGCATTGGTCGGAGATGGTCGGGAGATCAAGGGCTTCAAAAAAATTAAAATTCTGGAAAAATGGAAGCACTTTTTGGTAGCAGATGGCGTGGACTCCACACCATCGGGATATCACGAGAGAGAATGCTACACTTACACAGATCTTGCGACTGTTATATACGTACGTCCGTGTATGCAGTTTTAAGATAAATATATCATAGAATTTGTTCCACAATCTTTCATCTAAATTTTTATGTTCATGGCTTTGTAGGGGTCAAATCTTGCAGGGCCATTTGCCGGAGGTGTCACCGGCACATTGATCTTTTTATTCAAACTTCCTTTTTATCGCTGTGGACTGGGTATACTATCCCCAGTCCACAGATAACTGGCATTGCAATAACAGAAAAACTTTTTGTGTATGAAAAGAAGGGAAAAGAATTATGTCAGCAGAAATTGAAATTTTTCAAGATGTGCCAATAAATGGATATACTAAGATTCTTTATAAAATTTCCACTTTTGGAAGAGTGATTAATAAAATTACGGGTAAGGAATTGACGGCATATCCGCGTTCTGGATATCCGACAGTTCATTTGGCGGTCTCTCCAGGAGTATACAAACATTTTCAGGTACATCGATTGGTTGCTATTACATTTCTTCAAAATCCACTAAATTTACCTCAAGTTAATCATAAAGATCAAGACAAATTTAATCCACATTTGAGCAATCTAGAATGGTGTACAGCCAAATATAATATTAATTATGGAGACGCGATATATAGAAGAACAAAGTCGCGCTTGGGGCATGCACCGGAAATTTTATGCTTGGAAACTTGCAAAATTTATCAAAGCCAGAGTCAAGCTGCGCGGGATTTAAGTTTAGATCAAGGCAATATTAGTCGTGTACTTTCAGGAATATGCAAAAGAACAGGCGGTTATCGCTTTAGATGGACCTACAAAATGATGTAAGAATTATTTTGTACTGGTTACTAATAATAAAATGCTTTTTTGTAAATGGTGATTTGAAAAAATCGTTATAACAAAATAGATTATAATAATTATACTTTTCTGATTGAACATTTGGGATATATTCTCAGATGTCTTTTTATAATAGGCTCAAAAAATCTATAATATAAAGAGTTTGTTCTAAAATGGGAAAGAGATGGAAGTTTTTGTATAAAAAACTAGGACGCCGTCGTAACGTCGCCCCGTGCAAAAACTGTATACAGTCTTTTGATGTTGTTTCTATTATATGCAATTTTGGATTAGAAGTCAACTCTTATATAAAGTTTTTTAGAAGAATTATTTATGTACTGAATTATTTATGTTTGCACAATGATTCACATATTATTTTTCTGGCAAATTCGTAGTTTGTTTTTATTAAATCATTGGTGCTAAAAAAGCATTTTTTCTCCGTCATCCTTTCAAAGAATAACTTATACAATTCTTTGCTTCTATGAAATTTTACTTTTGATGTCACAACTAGCTCGTATGTATAAATCAATGCTACAAATTCAAGCATGGGTCTACATGAAAGCTTTTTTTGCCTTTGAGATGTTGATATAGAGTTCATTTTTTTTACATAGTCTTTAATTTCACGTGGAGGTTTTGACGTACCATGTGACAAGTTTGCTAGTAAACAATTATTATGAGCTGCTCCATTTCTCAGACTTCTTACTAATCCAAGAATCGATCTGGAAATTATTGCATTATTTCCATAATAAAAATCATAAAGTCGTAAAAATTCTCCGAATGTTATAACTTCACATAAAACCCATACTGGACAATCGTCATAGCCTTGAATTATGTGTTCATCCCTTTCCTTAGTTGGATTATATACTTTCTGTACATTAAAATATTTTTGTATTAAATCGCCGGTAAATGGAGACATGATTCTCGCTTCTAAACCTTTTAAGATGTAGGAATTTTTAGATAAAAACTTTTCAACTATTTTATAGGCATTTGTATTGATATCATTTGAAATATCTTTTATCAGTTTCACTTTCAAAGCCTGTTCTATATCAAGACACATTCTATTGATAAGAAAACGGAAATGCATATCGATTGTCGATAGTTCTTGTAGATATGCAAAATCAAGTTCTATATATTTCCCTTTATTAGAACCACAGGTATATTTAGGATAATTTCGGCGATATGCTGCTGTACGAAGATAGTTATTGATATCCGTTAGGTATACTTCTGTATTTTCTTCCGTAATATATTTAAAAGTAATTCCCTTTTCATCCCTCATTTTTGCAACAAGTAGTGAGGAGGTCATCTGTGGTTTGTTCGTCTTATTACTCATCTAAAACTGCTCTTTTCTTTGGTTAGAGCTCTCCTTTTCTTAAAATCTGATAAAATGTAACAATCTGTTTACTAGTTAATGTAAAAAACTCTAAATCTATCGTTTCTTGGGGTATCTTTTATGATCACAAACAATTTATGCCAGTAATTAACAGCAATGTCCGTCCGAGTATTGATAATTAATCATCTCATTCAGAATGCAGTTTTAACTATCATTGCATATAAATTCTTAGGCTTTTTGTATTGTATCCAAATATACTAAAAATATCAACTGTATTAAAAAGTCTTTCAAAAAAATTCTGCTTTTATTTTGTGTATTTCAGGTGTTACTGTATATTTACAAGAAAAATATAAATTCAGATTTATGGTACGTCAGGGAGCTTCTGTAATTGTTCTGTTGTTTAATGGAGATTATTTAAGTAATTCATCATAAGTCGTGTCCAGACAATCCCGAATCCCTCTCAGCTGAGCTCCGGTAATATGCTGGATTCCCCGTTCGATTTTAACGAGTGTTTCTCTGGTGATATCTATATTCTTAAGCTGGAGCATTCTGACCAGCTCGGTCTGACCGCATCCCTTTTCTAATCGAATTCTTCTAATATTCCCACCAATATCAATCCCATTTTGCTTAATTTTCTGTTCCATAGAAAAGAAAAATCTCCTATTATAAATATTGGACTGAAATTAGTCCTTATATATTTATCTTAAAGAATAAAAATGTTATAATGGGACTAGTATTAGTCCAATATGTGAGCCCAAAAGTGATAATTTAAAGTAAGAACAGGAAGGAGCAAATTATGAAGAAACTGAAACACTTATTCTGTATCGCACTTGCGGCGGTAGTTACAATGACGTCTTTGGCAATAACACCAATGGAAACGAAAGCAGATGACGACACAATCATCTCGGTTCCAATTACTGTACAGGAAGAATATAATCTTGCAGAAGATTTTTATGAATTACTGAATCAGAAACGAGCAGATGCCGGTAAGTACAAATATATTTTGGATGACAGGCTTATGGATCTGGCGATGGAAAGGGCTGCCCAGTGCTGTATTTACTTTAGTCATGGATCCATGACATACGATAGAAAAGAGTACTTTGCATTATCTGGAACTTACATTGATAAGTATGGAGATTATCCATCGTCAACCTTTATGCAGGAGAACATTGCAGAAGGATTAGCTGATGCTTCGAGTACTTATACTGTATGGTACAATTCCAACGGACACAGACCTCTTTTGACAGATACTTCCAATTATAAGTACTGTGGAATTGGTGTTGTTACCTATCATGGAAAGAGAGAATGGGTTCTGGTTGTGGCAAATGCTCCTTTTGGAAATACAATTGAAAAAGTCTCCGGTTCTAGGACAAATACCAGAACAGTAAGAGCGAAAACAAAGTATTTTTCAAGAAAAAAGGTTGCAGCTTTGGATGAATGGGTAGATAATCCGTTTGCTTTTTCTGATATTGAATCTGGAATGGATGGTTATTACATCCAGCAGGCAGGAATCTTTACCTTTAAGAACAACAATCCGGAACTTGTTGATATCGACAGTATGGGACGTTTAAAGCCAAAAGCAAATGGAAAAGGTACTTTTACTGTATATTATAAAAACATCGAATTGTGTACGGTAAGCGTAACGGCATATCATGATGAAGAAGAGACCGTAACGCCAACGCCGACTCCATCGCCAAAACCAACAGAACCTCCAAAGCAGACAGAAACTGCGAAGCCAACAAATACACCGAATCCACAACCTCCAAAACAGACGGAAACTACGAAACCTGCAGAACCTCCAAAACAGACGGAACCATCGAAGCCAGTAAAACCGGTTTCCCGTAAGCTGACTGTAAAAGTGAAAAACGTAACATATAATGGTAAAGCTCAGAAGCCAGCGGTTACTGTATATGCAGGAAAAAAGAAACTCTCCTCAAAATACTATACCGTAAGTTACAAGAATAATAAGAATGTTGGATATGGAACAGTTGTAGTAAAAGGCAAAGGCAGATATGGTAAATATTCCGGAACAGCTGCTTTCAAGATCAACCTGAAGAAAACGAAACTTTCCTCTGTTAAGTCTACGAAGAGAAAGACATTTACCACAACCTGGAAAAAAACAGGTGGAAACAGTGGCTGGCAGGTACAGTACAGTACAAATAAGAAGTTCCGCTCCGGAGTTCGCACCGTAAACCTGAAAGCCGATAATACAAAACTTACTGTAAGGAAGCTGAGAAGCAGGAAGAATTATTATGTAAGGATCCGTAGCTATAAGAAGGTCGGAAAACAGACCTGGTACAGCGGCTGGAGTAACGTGAAGAGAGTAAGAATAAGATAGTAACAGGGAGGAAATAAGGCTATGAAAAAAAGAAGATTAAAGGCACTGGCAGTTGCGATTGCACTGACTGTGACACTTAGCCCGATGGCACCAGCTAAAGGTGTGTCAGGAGGACCGGCAGTTACCACAACTGTTGAGGCAGCAACAAAGAAATTATCTCTGAAGGTTGGTAATAAAAAAGCATATGTTGGAAAGACCACAAAGATCTCAGCAAAAGCCACCAAAGGAGCAAAACTCAGTTACAAGACTTCCAATAAGAAAATCGCTACAGTAAGTTCTAAAGGTGTGATCACAGGAAAGAAAGCCGGTACTGTAAAGATCACCATCACGGCAAAAAAATCAAAATACAAGACGGTAAAGAAGACTATCACGGTAAAAGTGTACCACCAGAACCAGAAGGTCACCGCATCAAATGTAAAACTGACAATGGGCCAGAGAAAGAACCTGGGTGCAAAAGCCCGTACAAGGCTGTCTTATAAGAGTTCCAATCCAAAAGTCGTAACGGTCGATAAAAAAGGAAACCTCACGGCAAAGAAAACGGGGACAGCAAAGATCACGGTTACAGCTCTTGCAAATAACACCTATAATAAGGCATCGCGTACCATTACAGCTACCGTGGTGAAGAAGTCCATTCCAAAGCAGACAGAATCCGTAAAACCTACACAGTCGCCGAAGCAGACGGAAACTGCAAAACCAACAGCCACACCGATTCCAACGGCTACACCAGCTCCGACGGCAATGCCAGAACCTACGAAAACTCCGCAGCCAACGGCAACTCCAGCACCAACAGAAGCTCCGAAGCCAACAAGTGTTCCAGAACCTACAAAAGCTCCAGAGCCAACAGAAACACCGAAACCGGATGTTTCTTATGTAACAGAGCTTGATATTGAAAAAACAAGTGACGATACCTTATACGTAGGCAGTCCAAAAGAATGTAACGTAAAATGGAAAGCCACCGGGAATACGACAAGAAAAGATTTCATTTATGCTTCCAGTGATACCTCTATCGCCACTGTGGATGAAAATGGAACAATCACTCCATTGAAAGCCGGAAAGGTAACCATCACCGTTACTTCAAAGACCCCGTTTGCAGCAAGTGCAGGAGCTGACTGCTTGAGTACTTCTAAGAGATATACGGTAAAAGTACAGTACAACGATGCTTATATTGGAGTAGGTTTCCCGGATCCGGTAAATATTGCAGAAACGGGAAGAAATGTAGATATTGGAGCGACTATAAATCCGATAAAAGAAGATACTGGTGATTACAGTGTGGAAAATATGGAAAAATATCTGGAATTTACATCCAGTGATCCATCTGTAGCTACCATTGATGCGCAGGGTAATATTACCGGGGTTTCGAAGGGATACGTGACTTTAACGGTAAAAACAAAACTCCCGGTAGATCCAAATGGACAGTATTATAAAGAAAACTCTGTGACTTATCATGTAGGAGGTTATACCTATGAAGAAATCCTAAATGGACTGACAGTTGACATGGAAGCTTCAAGGACTGCCCATAATATACTTAATGATATGAGAGAACATAAATCCAGCAGACCTGCTATCAGTCAGGATTTCCCAGAAGTATCCGCACGAACCTGGGATAATTCAGCATTTCAGAATGCAGCAGTACGAGGATCACGAAATATTATCTGCGAAATTCTTGGTGGATGGACAACGGAAGAAAAATCTACTGTGAACGCATTGGCATCTCACGGATATAGCCAAAATGGATATGGCGGCAGTGGATGGGAGAGTACAGGGGAATCCCTTGGACAGGCCGCTTCAGAATTCTTCCAGGATCGACCTCATGCACAAAATCAGACAAGAGCTGATGAAGTATATGGGGCTGTAGCCGTTGTTCAGTATAAAAATACTGCAGGAATCAATCTTACATCTATGATCGTTGAAATGGTTCCTTATTCTTATGAAGAACAGAAAGCTAATAATACAACTGGATCTTGGATCAATACTGCAATAAAAGCTACAATTGTTCCGGCAGATCAATATTATGATATCTGCAACCATTTTGGTCTTACTTGTGGAATGGAAACAACAAATGCAGTTTCTGAAACTTCCCTGACTGACGGTGAAGAAGTCTTTACAGACGGTTCCGATATCCAGGAAAATGAACCAGTTCTCGCGGATCCGGCACCTGCTGTGGCTGAAAGCGAGGAAGCAGGCTTTGAACACGAAGAATCAGATTCAGAAGAAATTGACATTGAAGATTCTGATTCATTTGAGGATGAGATTGATATTACAGAAGAATAACAGAATATCTTGCAAGATGGCCCGGAGAAATCCGGGCTGTTTTATGATATAGCGTATGTTGAGACAGTACTTGGGTTTAAAATAGAAAAGACCCGGAAAAATCCGGGTCGGTTTCTTATATTAACGATGCTTTGAATTCTTTAAGCTTTTCCTCTGAGATAAAGGCCCTTGATGTATAATATTCGTCATAATCATCATGACTTTTTACATCACCTATGCCGTAATAGGAATATGCTTTTGAAAGAGCAATATTAAGAACTCCTATTTCCTCTAAATAATTTACGACAGCATCAATTTCATCATTTGTGTAATTTTCGAATCCGGGTTTTGAATCATCCGGAAGGTTGCCGAGATGATCGGCGATGTAGCTGACTACCTTTAACACAAGCTCTTGGTTCATTTTAACTCCTTTTCTTTAAGAACTGGTTAACAGTTTCATTCACCCGTATTCCTACGGTTTTATCCTTAGTAGTCATCTCTATATTATAAAAAATTTTATATTCCGACAAGGTTCTTTTCCTAATTCTTTCAAAATTCGTCTTTAATATTCTCATAATGTCTATGTTTTAAAATCTCCAGCATATCAAAAACAGATGGGAATTCATTAGAAATTTCTTCACATAGGGTAACAATAAGATTTTCTCCTAAAATATCGGAGTATTTACCTTTTAATGCTTTATAGTACCAGTCAATCAATTCACTTTCTGTACAAATCCTTCATTCTTATTTTTGTATGCAAAATTATAGCGCCTGTGGTGAGGTTTGGCAATTATGCAATATGACCATAGAAATGTCGAAAAACGTCATATGAAATCGTTTGTAAAAAATCTTGTTCGAACGTATAGTATAATTAAAAATATGTGGTGAGGGGTATACAAATGATGATGAATGAAATCGAGGTTAGCATTGGCGGGATTGTGGAAGAGCGGCGAGTGAACACCATGAAACGGATCAATTCAGAGGTGGAGTATGTAGTTCAGGACAATAATGATTTGGAGAACATGAAATTATTATACGAGAAATTGCCATTGTCAAAATATGATAGGGATATTATAGACAGCATTTTTTGTTGCATACAATCCAGAAATGAAATGGTGGAGAAATTGGCATATTATGCTGGAATGTCGGATGCATTAGAATTTTTGAAACAGTAGGGCCGGTTCTCCGGTCCTATTTCAACTTTTAAACATCAACTTTTAGAGCGAGCAGACGTTGCGCGCCTCTAGTACAAAAGATCACTCTAGTATGATTAAAAGTTATGCTTCCAGGATAATAGTTGATACTTTAAATAATATTAGTTGGAAAAATAGTGATAACTAATGCAAAAATGGGCGGTTTTGGTGCAAAAATGGGACTTTTCTTGATAAAAGTTAAGATCAACTTTTAAGAAAAGGGATATTCATAAAAGTTAATATTTAAGAGTTTTCTATTAAAATAAATATTCTATCATGACATAAGCCCAAAGATTCCCGCCAGTAAGAAGGAATCATCCGGATTATGTCGTATGCGACACAATTTAAAAGTCATTATGTCATATGTGACATATCTCGGGAAATAGATTATGTCGTATATGACATAATAAAGATTTGAAAATGTCGTATGTGACATAATTAAAAAGTCATTATGTCGTATATGGCATAATTATAATAACAGCAGCTGATGTTCTCGGCATATATGTCGGTGACAAACGGTTTTGGTGCGATATTGGTAGGTTTTGAGATGATTTTATAGGATTTTGAGGTGATTTTGGATGATATGGAAAAGAGACCCGGAAGTGGGTCTCTTTCGGTTGGGAAGACTACGTGGTTTTGGACGGCTCTTTTTTCTTTTGTTCTGCAGTAGCTTTGAGATCTTCCTCGTAGGTATCGATTAGTAACTTGAAAAGCGCCCGAGCATTACTTTTTACATTTGGAAAAAAGTCAGATCGGATCTTTCCGGGTGAGGTTTCGTTCTGAAATAGCTTGTTAAGTTTCAAAAGTTTCCTCTGAACATATTCCTTATTGCAAAGGAGAAACCATTGATCAACGACGTGTTCTAAGGCATCGTGATAGGCTTGGATATACAGATCAATACCTGTGGAAATCGTCTCATAAGCATCTGCCTTGGTTGGATAATTTTTTCTAAGGTACTGTAAGGTACCAGCATTAATAGTAAGATTTCCTCCAAACATACGGTGAGATAATGGGCGTTTGGGCTCATCGTGTCGCCACTCCTGAAGAATTTCCTGATTGATATCGTAATCTCTGATGATGTCTGCGTCCTCGTCAGTGTAACCGCGTTCCAGAAAATTCTTTTTAGCGAGTTTTAGTCGCTGATCTTCAGGTGTAGGATTACACTGCCACAGCAAATATACGATTGCGTAACTTTGTGGGGGAGCTATCATGCGGATGAGACCATATAGGCGTTGCTTGCTGTAGCCGGTTGCGATAGTGTCATTGAGCGCATTAAGCGAAAAGACCAGCTCTGAATGATGCACACCATAATCGTAAGAAGACATTGTACCGGTCCAGTATTCAATGATTTTATCCATGCTATTGGGTGCTGCGTGATAGCCAGCTGCGTAGATTTTCTTGTACTCTTCCCATTTTTTATAGGTGATGTAGTCATCAGGGAAGAGTCCGGCTACCTTAGAGAGGGCTTGTTCTTTGAGCTGATTTTGTTTCTGGGTAAGCTTCACTTGTCAATTCCTCCATTTTTTGTACCCTCACCAGAATCCTCTTTTTCTGATGCCGCTGCCATTTCTGCGTCTATTTCCCTGCCTAATTCCAGAAGATAAGCTATTACTTCGTCGTGATCTTTGCACATACTGCAGACCATCTGGTAATGCAGAGATTGACATATATCACTGTCAGCATAATCAGGAATTTTTCTGTACAAATTATTAAGATACGCGTATCCATGCCCATATTTGTGTTGCAGATACGCGAGATCAATTTTTTCTTCGTCTCTTGGAACTTCTTTTTCTAACAAACTAAAAATAGCATTTTGTTCCCGAGCCTTCGGCAGGAGGAGATCATCTGCTTCATACAGTATAGATTGTAAATACTCCGAATCTATATTGATCCCATACCATTCACGAAAACCATCGACGACGTAATTGAATGTACAGCCTTCATTGAGGTGTTCGATGGCTTTACGAACTGCCGTAGCGCAATCAATATTCAAATCCGATATAAAAAATCCAGCCAATGATTCCACAGTCCCTTTACTCATGTGTTCTCCTCCTTTTCCCAAATTACATTGCCTTTGCGAATCATGTCTGTTACTGAACTATGTACCTTTGAATTGCGTACAGGTTCGTATCTATACTCAACAATAATCAGAGTATCAGCTCCATATTGATTGTTATATTTCTCGGCAATATCCTGCCGCTGACGGTAAATCGGCGTGTGAGCCGCCGGACCGTAGTCGCTGCTGGTTAATACAGCTAATGTGATGCGCGATAAACTGGTCTTATACTGCACAATCTGCATGACATAATTACCGTATAGGCTGATTAATTCTGGAATCAGTGCATCCAAAATTTCTTGTGTTGGAATGCCGGCTGCGAGGCGTTCGTAGACCTTTCTGTTACGTTCAATAAACTCATTGGAGATTTTTATTAACTCCATAATATCTGCCACGTTATAATCCTTTTCTTTATCAGTCATTTTTCCACTTCCTTTTCATTTTTTTCACAACCCGTATAACATCTTCCGGTGCATAACCAAGCTCGCTAGTTAGTTTTTTATAAGCCTCGCTCATGGTTATATATCCGTAATGAACTTGTGCTATCAAAGCCGCGGCTTGCTCGCCACGCTGGCAACCGTCCATGAAAGTTCTGAATATGCAGTTTAGTTGCTGATAACTGTAGCCATATTTGCGATGCAGGTATTCGGTGTCAAAATTTTTCATGATTTTTAAATCGTGACAGTAGATATTTTTCTCTGCATTTTTCTCTCTTTCTGGAAGCGGTAGCAGGAGTGGCTCATCACTTGTCAGATCGCGTATTTCGTCGGGCGATATTATGTAATGAAGCCATTCTCCTAATCCAGTGGCGACAAAGCTGTAAGTGCAGCCGTCATTGAGTTTTGCAACGATGATATCCATCAGGTTCCCGATATCGGCCTTTTTTCTGTCGCGGAGATATTTCTTTTTGTCCAGATTATCGCTGGTATCATTCATTGTCATTGTTAGCCTCCTCGTCATCTTGACACATAAGAATTCTTTGAAAAAGATTTCCGGTCATGATATCAACGCAGGCGCGAAAACCCTCCCAGAATGCCCAGATGTCAGCCGCACCGGCGACGTCCATCAGTATATCACTGACGGCATTTTCGTCTATTGGCTTTTGAGTTGCGATTAAATGCGCCGCATTATCAATCGTACACTGAAGATCGTCTGGATAACCATTGTGACAATAATAGGCATAGACAGTTGCTTTTAGGTCCTCGGCATCAGCAGGAACGAAGAAATCATCCTGCCTGCCGTAAAGAACAGAATTGGTCATTTTGCACAATACCTCGCTTTCTTGTTTTATGATAAAAATGTTATCACAAAAAACTTTGAAAGTGCAGTGCTTATCGTGTATTTCAGTATTTTCGTCACTTTGTAGTTTTCGAATACTTTTTCGAACACTTATTTTTTATTTAGAAAAGTGAATATTTGATTGTGCAAAATGACGAAAAAGAAAATGAGAAAAATTTGTTGATGATGTAATAAGAAATGATGGCATAAGAGGGTGAAAATTGTGCAAGATTTAAAAAAAGATTTCTTATAACTTTTTTTGAGGTGTTTTCTGAAAACGGATAAAGTAATTGCAGTTTTCACGAAAAAAGCTTTGGGTGATATGCCAATAGACTTTTACGAACATACGATCTACAATTAACCTACAAACAAGACATTGTACCTCCATACCTGTCCAACTGGAGGTCTTCAAATATTTGTGCCCCATAAAATTTTCTCCTCCAAAACGCCCCGCACTTTCTTCTTTCTCTGGGGCGTTTTGGCTTGGAAAACAGGCGATATGCCGGGGCACTCTGCGTTAGGAGGATACGGCTTTGAGTTTGGGTTTAATGACCTAAAGCCATATAGTATTATTAGGGTTTAGGTCATTAATTTTATAGTCCAAAATGATGAGTAATTCAGATAAATGTAATAAAACTTTATGCAATATGCACTAAAATGAGAGCGGATAACTTTAAGAGTTATGACCTAAACATAGATATTGGGACTTTAAAATAGCACATGCGACTTTAAAGATTAAAGCTAAAAATCCACTTGGGAAGTAGCAGGGTTACGACTTTATAGGTGGCATAGGGCTGTACGTAGTTACAGCAGCGGAAGCTGCTGCTTTGGCAGCCGGGGGTGAGCTTGATTTATACAGCTTATGGGATCAAATAAGGATCTATATACACTAAGGTAGAGTGCCCCGAAGAAATGGTAAAAAGGAGGAACTGATGAGTGGAAAACTACTATATTATAAAGGGTATACCGGCGATATCAATTACAGCCAGGAGGATGATTGCTATTATGGTGTCGTCAAAGATATCACCGGCTTAGTGAGTTATGAAGGCAGCACTTGGGAGAATCTGGAGAAAGATTTCCGGGGAGCCGTTGACGACTATCTGACTTTTCAGGAAACTCTTTAATTACATTAATATTCGAAAAAGTCCATTTCTTCTATTTGTTATAGAAGGAACGGCCGGAGAGGTACTCACAATACATACCGCAACAAGCCAGAGTGCCGCCGATCACACATTACAGGAGGTTCTATAAGTAATAATTCTCAAAAACAAAATACATATTATTATGCCGACGTTAATAATACGTCCGCACAGGTGGAGAAATTTCACACCATTGGAGCGAAGGAAAACCAGATCATCATAGATCCCGTCCACGCAAGACTCCCCAGAAGGGAGAATTACCAGAAATTAAAAAATGAAATACTGCAGTCCGGAGACACCCTCATCATTTGCAGTCTCTCCGTGCTAGGTAGTAAATACGCCGCCCGTCCGGAGCTGATACATTACCGGGATCATCATATTAGAGTAAAGATCCTGGACATGCCGGCAACTCTGCAGGACCTTCCGGAAGGACAGGAGCAGGGTTATGACATTGTCACAGATATTATTATACAGACATTAAATACTGTGATAAGACAGGAGCAACTCCGAATCAAACGTCAGCAGCGACGCGGGATAGAAACGTTAAGAGAGTCCACCGCATGGGAGGGTTACGGACGTCCAGCAATTACCCTACCAGACAATTACATAGAAGTCATGGATCGGTGGCTGGCCGGTAATATTACGGCTAATGCTGCTATGGGACTGATGGGACTCAGGAGGACCACGTTTTACAAGCTCGCTAAATTATACAAGGAAGGAGATCAGCAGGTATGAAACGAGAAATCACCTATTATATGGAGAAATATTATCCAGTAAAAATCGTAGAAGATACGGAGGAGGGCGGCTTTACAATCACCCTCCCTGATTGCCCAGGTTGTGTCACCTGTTGTGATCGATGGGAGGACATCCCGGCAACGATTGCAGATGCACAGCGAGAGTGGATGGAGGCGGTTACGGAAAATGCAACTCCACCAGCAGAAGAGCGGCAAGAGAAGGGTTTAGATTATTACATGGACCTACTTTACAACATAGACGTGATTAGCCACGATGAGAGCGGCTACACTGTAGGAATCCGAGAACTTCCATGGATCACCGCGACTAATGAGAGCATGGATATAGCCCTGGAATTACTGGACTGTAATAAGGACTCCTGGCTGCAGGAGGCGATTAAGAGCGGCGTCCCAATCCCGGAACCACCACGAGATGATAGATATGATCTGCCGGAAGAAATTGCCGATGCGATCGATAGAGGAAATTGTTTATTAGAGCAGGCGGAAGAAAATGCGAAACGGGTAAAAGAATTCTTCTATACTGTAATAGTATCCAGCAATGACACGGACCATTCAATAAGGATGGATTTACGACATCGGGTGTATAGGGCGACCAAAATACCAAAAGGAAAATACCTAAAATACAATAAAGAGGAAATTCAGGAATTATACAGGGAGATTATAGAAGAAGCAGAATAAGATTAAACAGAGGAGCAGCAAATTCGCTGCTCCTTTAAAAATCTATTCCAAAGGTCGGTTCCGGAATTGGTCTACCAGCTGCCTGAGCTGTCTCCATCCATTCCCTCATCATAATTTTTACATTTTCATAGGCCTCGTTCGGGCTATGACCATCAGCCGTACAACCCGGCAGATCTGGAACGGTCACAATGTAGCAATTTTCCTTTGCTGAATATTTCATTATTATACAATAATTCAAATTTGAATCCCCTCCAATCCAAAAATATCTATAGATATTATACCACGGAATCAAATTGTTATATATCACAATCTAAATAAAATATTTAGAAAAATGAATATTTGCGAGATAAATGGAGAAAAACGTAGAAATGCGAAGAAAAAATTGCTATCTACCGACTGGAAATAACATATTAATACCAGAAAAAGAAATAAAGAGAATTGGAGGTATTGATATGAAAAATAACGAAGTGCCCTTATGGTTACGTTATGCGCTGACGCTCTCAGAAGCCGCCCAGTACTTTAACATTGGCGAAAGAAAATTGCAGCAGATCGCCGACGAAAACAGGGATACCGGATTTGTAATTTACAATGGTGTCAAATTGTTATTCAAACGTGAAAAATTTGCTGAATGGCTGAATGAAGTTAATGCGATCTAGTGATGACAAAAGGGCACTGAGCTGATAAAATAGAATCGTGCTCAATGCCCTTATTTTCGTATGAGGGTAAAACATATGTCTAAAAATAATATTAGCATAAAGCGGAAGGATAGTAAAGGGCGTATTCTGCGGGATCGCGAGAGCCAGCAACCAGACGGTCGCTATCGTTACAGCTACTACGAAAACGGTACAAAGAAAAGCTTTTATTCCTGGAAGTTGGAAAAGAACGATAAACCTCCAGCAGGAAAAAGAGACTGTATTGCGTTAAGGG
>ERZ773149.1319-NODE-1319-length-20472-cov-14.807415_pt1 | contig 20472 bp, 15 predicted proteins | sample MGYA00511081_ERZ773149 | MGnify/ENA primary metagenome ERZ773149 (study PRJEB29015, sample SAMEA2737846) | human gut metagenome | biome: human gut; feature: human-associated habitat; material: faeces | place: China | collected 2012 ...
CATTCAGTTCTTCGCCTAATTTCCCGCGAATATCATAGGCTTTAAAGCAGGTTAAATCATTCACGTTTCACCCTCTCAATATAATATTGATACTTTAATCATAAATATTATTGAATTATAATTACCAAATTTCGTTCATCGTATTGATGATAATTAAACTGTCCCGTTTTCATCTCTAATACGAATTATATCATCCTCTTCAAGATATGAACCCGACCGTACTTCAATAAGATTGAGGGGGATTTTCCCAGGATTTTGTAAACAGTGAGGCGATCCTGAAGGAATATAAATAGACTCATTCTCAGTAAGCAAACGAACTTCACCATCGAGCGTGACTTTTGCTGTACCAGCAACAATGATCCAGTGTTCTGAACGGTGATAATGCATTTGCAACGAGATACCTTCACCTGGATTAATTGTAATTCTCTTTACCTGATAACGAGATCCTTCATCGATAGAATCATATTTCCCCCAAGGCCGATAAACTTCGCGGTGAACAAAATGCTCTTGACGTCCTTCATTTTTGATTTTTTCTACAATTTTTTTGACATCTTGAACTGAGTTTTTATTGGCAACCAATAAGGCATCTTTAGTTTGTACGATAATAAGATCCTCTACTCCCAAAGTTGTTACTAAACAAGACTCAGAATAAATATAAGAATTCTTTGTTGAATGACTTATGACATCTCCATAACATGAGTTTCCATCAGCATTTTTATCACTTATACTCCATAGAGAAGACCATGAACCAACATCATTCCATCCCACATCCATAGGAATGACCACAGCATCCTCAGTATGCTCCATCACAGCATAGTCAATAGATTCATCGGGACAGGATCGAAATTCCGATTCATTGACTCTAATAAAATCCAAGTCGTAATCAATACAACTAGTCGCTTTATCACATGCTTCATAGATATCAGGACGATATTTTTTTAACTCTTCCAGATAACGACTAACTCGGAAAAGAAACATCCCACTATTCCAATAATACTCACCAGATTCAATATATCTTTGAGCTACTTCTAAAGTTGGCTTTTCAACAAATTTATCAACCTTAAAAGCAAAATCATTATTACAGTCAATCATACTCTGACCACGATGGATATACCCATACCCTGTTTCTGCGGTTGTAGGTACTATGCCAAAAGTTACCAAGCGACCTAAAAGTGCATATTTAGTAGCATCTTCAACCACCTTACGGAATAACATATCATTTTTGATAGAATGATCAGCAGCAAGAACAAGCATGCAAGGATCTTCATCTGGTTTATTTTTATGGATAGAAAAAGCTGCTAAGGCTATAGCAGGTGCTGTGTTCCTACCGACAGGTTCTAAAATAATATTATTTGATAACAGATTTAAACCACGGAGTTGTTCTGCAACAATGAAACGATGCTCTTCATTACAAATAATCAGAGGAGGACTACATTGTAAGCCATCTAATCTAAGCAGGGTTTCTTGCAACATCGAATGTCTATTATCGAAACTGAGAAACTGTTTTGGATATAATGTTCTTGAAAGCGGCCATAGACGACTACCATTACCACCAGCCATAATTATGGGTATAATCATTTTTTTAATAACTCCTCGATATTATCGGTAAGCGTTGATAATTGTTGAGACCACCTAAATTTATTCTCAACAAAAAGACGAGCTTTTTTTGCTATATTTTTATATTCTATATCATCTTTAATTATTTCCAGAGCAGACTTATATTCATCAATATTATCAGCAATTAATATTTCTTCATTAATATTAGCACCAATACCTTCATAACCCACCCTAGATGTTATCACCGGCATACCGAGCGCCATATACTCTAATACTTTATTTTGGATACCAGCTCCGAGTCTTATAGGGCATATTCCTACATGACCAACACTGGCTTCATTTATAATATCCTCTACAGTACCGCTGACAATAACATCCATATATTTCTCAAGACGTTTCTTATCTTGATCCTTGATTTTCCCTAATACGTAAAATCTATATTCTTGATTTATGTTTAACTCTTGAAATATATTATCAATAAACCATATCACCCCATCAAGATTCTGCAAGGAATACATATTACCTATAAAAACGAGATTGATTTTATCTTCTCTTTCGATTCTACGATTTAAAAAACGAAATTTATCAAAATCAACTCCATTCCCACACACAATTACGTTTTCATTAAATGATGGTGATAGATAGTTTTTATCAACTTCAGATATAATAGAAGTAAGCGCGAACTTTTTGGTGATTTCCTTTTCATAATTAAACAAACGTTTATATTCAATAGAATAAAGAATACTTTTTAAAGAAACGGAAGGAGCAGTTTGTCTGACTCTTTCATAGTTCATTGAGATCGCATCAGTCATTTCGAGAATATGAATACCACTCATATCCTTTACATAATCACCAACTCTAATAAGATGTGACAACGTTGCATCATAATCATCTATTATATGCTTTAATTTATTTTTATAATGTCTATTCTTATAATATGCTATTTGCAAAGGCTTACCTGATATCAAAGCTTTTAATACGTTCAAATATGATAATATTTTTGACTGTTTAATTCTAATAATATCAGTAAAAACACCATCGTCCGGATGATAAGACATTTCATCATTATTTTCACATAACGATAATAATGTTAATGAATATCGCTTTGATAATTCTTCGCAAATTTTATAGATTCTAAGACGATCTCCACCAATTACAGGATAAGGAAAGCGGGGGGTAAGAACCAGAATCTTCTTCATTCTAATTTCCCCACGTCTGCTTGTAATTTACAGCACTGCTTTTTACTAAAATCTGATTGATTATCATAGCTATTAAGATATAAATAAGGATTTTTATTAAAAAAACATAAGGATAAACAATCTCTGTGCGTACTGAATAGAGGATAAATGGTAATAATGAAATGCCAACCATATGCGAAAGACGTGAGCCAGATCGCAACAAAATCGATATCATAATTGAATTTATAGACAAGATAGCAATAAAGTAAAGAAACCATAAATTGTCACCAAGTATCTTAGACTCGCCTACAATGCTGGATGAAATGCCATAACCTTTCTCACTAGCGCCAGGGGAAACACATTCGGTCAGAAGAGTAGCAACTCGAAAGTCACTTTTTGCTCCTAAGAATATATCACCGAATTGAGTAAACACATTTGAAAAAGGGATTTGGCAATTAGAAATATTCATAGACGCAAATGCGAACTCATTTAAAGATGATACAACCAATATTATATAATCCGCTATACTCATATTAATCGGTTCACGATAATAACCTATACCAATAAAGCTAATAATCATTAAAAAACCAAGAATGGCAAATTTGAATCTGATAAAGAAAAATGGCCCAAAAGTAACAAATAGATAGGCCAATAATAAAAAAATGGTCATTCCTCTACTACCTGTCAACAGAGGACTGAATAGAGCAAGCCAAACTAACAATCTTGAAACCACATAATTTTTAGTAAGAATAATAATTGTCGCGAAATAAAAAGCAGGGAATGCTAATAGCTTAAAGATCAAAAAAGGAAACAAAGGTCGATCAGCCATATACAAAGCTTGATGACCACCATGAGTAGCTACAAAGATAAATTCAGAAAAGTTTAATGCAATAAAGAAAAAAAAGAAACATTGAAGTATAAGCTTTGAAGGTAAGCATATAGAAATTTGACAATATTTAAATGAGTTCCCTCTCTTTGTGATGAAGTATATTGTCGCTGACATAACAAAAATGAATAATAAGGGTATTGTGTACTCTATAATTAATCCTGAAAAAATAGAACTAGGGAGAAAAAGTAATACTGTCAATATTATTTGATAAAGAAATATCAGATTAGTTAAATACAACATTTCAGGCCTCAATTATTCGAGATATTTCATTGAATAAATCCTCGTCATTATAAGTCAAAACTGAGTCACTTTGAATTAACCTTTTTGGCGTCCGTAGTGCTTTATCAAATTGATACTTGAATTCATTCATGTCTCTTAAACTATAGATATAGAGATTAGGCAGATACTCTTCATTAATATAATCAAGGGAAGGAGAAACATCTGAACATATTACTTTAGCCTTTAATTCAAGTGCTTCAATAATTGGTCTCCCAAAACCTTCACTAGTTGAGTGAAACACGAATAAATCGCTATTTGTTATTACCGAACCAATTAAATTCGAATCCACAACTCCTGGTGAAAAAACATTAACATTATTAAATTCTTCACAAAAATTATTGGCAAAACCAAAAGCAACTAAATATACAGGAACGTTAAGGTTATTTAATCTTTCAACTAAACCACCAAAGTCTTTATTTTTACCGGAACCCGAGATAGTTACGATACATATCGCATCAAGCTCTCTCCCTGCCTTGATGAAGTTTTCAATCTCTACATTAGAAACCTTATGATATCCCAATGATCTAACGATATTTGGTAATATAAAATATTTTTTTTTGATAATTGCATTTTTATCATTTATAATTCTACTGTTTATATAACACAGGTGCAACTTGGAAAAGTTTTTAGACAAATTGTGTAATATTTTTTGATATAAAGCACCTGGTTTTAAAAACCAAAGTTTATTATTAAAAGGTATAAAGTCGTGAATTACGAAAATATAATTAAATTTTAACGCTGCTAATATAGAATAAGTATTATAAGCATCAAAAATAAGGTCTGGCTTAACCTTTAAAGCCCGAATAGGCAATAGCACTTGTTGGGCAAACATAAAACCAAATACTTGCATAGCCTTTGGCATTTTACCAAACCATAATGGTAATTCATACACTATAACTTCAACGTTTTTATCTCTTAATAGTTGCTCATATTCACCAGAGTATACTGAAATCCCACGGATCATAATTTTCTTTAACGGATTGAAAAAAAGAACTTTCTTAATATTATTTCCCATGTTATCAATCTTCATCTCATGTTTTTGAGTTAACATATTTTATTCCAAGAAGGACTTTTAAGTTAGCTTTTGCGAGATCAAACTGACCTCTACGAACTCTATTTGCAATTTTAGCTATTAACATCATATTATATAAAAACAATGTTTGTGGATAAAATTTGCGTATAAACAACTTGTTACTACGAAGATAGTGATATTCTGAGAAGGCATTTTTTTCTTTAGATATTGTTGCGCCTTCTTTATGATATACTATGCTGTCAGTAATTGTTTTTAGTTTATAGCTATGTTTTCTTGCTCGCAAACAAATATCTAGCTCTTCGAAATAAAGGAAATATTGTTCATCTAAGAGCCCTACAGTCTTAAATACCTCAGCCTTAACAAATAAAGCAGCACCTATAATATAATCTATTTGCTTAGAGATAGTATCGTTATCATACTTAGAAGTTATTAAATGATTCGAGGCAATATGCTGTGTTAAAAAGCGCCATGGAAGATATTTCCCCCCTAAGCCTTGAATGACATTTTTATTATGATAATAAACTAACTTGCTCCCTAAAATTCCAATTTCTTTATCTCGTTCCATTTCACTCACTAACAGTGATAATGAATTCGATTCAACTTCTGTGTCATTATTTAATACCCATATATATTTACAATCATTTGACTGAAGCGCATACTTAATGCCAATATTATTTCCGCCGGCATAACCTTTATTACTAGTTGCAGAAATGACCGTTATTTTATTTGTATGAATTTCCTCATCTAAATATGATTCAGATTCACTTAAGTGCAAATAGTTTTGGCACGATTTCTTTAGGAATGCCAATATTTTTATTAATGAATCATCAGTAGAATCATTATCCACTAAAACAATTCTAAAATATATATAGTTTTGTTTTAGCAGTGTCGAAATACAAGAAATTGTGTCCTCAGAATTATTCCAATTTAATACAATTATATATACCATTTCTATCTCATATCGCCGAATGAGTAACCTTATAAAAACTAAATATCATCATTAGTGTGATGATAAATTCAGTAATAAGAACTGAAACTAACATGCCATAAACATTGTAGCCCATAACTAAAGGAATAGAGTAGCCAACATGACATAGTGCACCTATAACATAAATTTTTGTAAGTAATTTTTCTTTCCCTAATGTTATTAATCCCCATTGACCAAATACTATTGCAATACTAATAATAAACAACAAAAGTGACATCCATTTAAAGAGTCTTGCCGATATAATAAATTCATTACCTAGATATAATAGTGCTAATTGTTCTCCAAAAAAGAAAACCAATGAAGATCCCAAGAATGATATTAATACAAAAAATCCCCCATACTTTAACAACTTTGTTGAAAGTTCTCCTGCTTCCTTATTTATTCTTGGGAAAACTACCTGTTGAATTGGCACGTAACATGATTGCGCAGCTATTCTTAGTTTATCAGCTGCGCTAAAAACGCCTACGATAGTTGGGTTAAAAATATACCCCAGAATTAAAGTATTAAATGTCGTATAAAAACTAATAGCTATTTGTGAAATAAACAGGGCCCCTCCATCCTTCAACTCTTTTACAATACCCCTAAAGCTAAACGAAACTACTCTTGCTAACTGTCTATTGTAAATATAAATAAAAGAAATAATTCCGGGGAGTAATAAAGGTATTGCTAACGCTAATGCAGCATTATTTATATCTTTTGCATCTTTGACTAACACAAATACACTTAAGGTCATAAATGTTTTTGAAACAATACTTATCCAAGCTATTTTTTTCATTAACTCCAGTCCTTGGAAAAGATAAATAGGGAAAAAACAATTACCAATTACACCAAGGAATAGTATTATTATAACATTAAATTCACGCTCAAACATTTCAATAAATTGCGTACATAAAATAGCTATAATAAAACATATCAACGCCAATATTATTCTAGCATATAATGTATTTGTATATATTTTATTAGTCTCATCCTGAGATTTAGACAAGGCTATTTTTTTTGTGGCACTAAGATTAAAACCATACTCTGTTACAGTAATAAAGTACTGTATTAATGCTTGTGCTAACATTAAAGAACCGAATTGAGAAGCTCCTAAGACCCTTACTAAATATGGCAGTGTAAGCAAAGGAAAAATATAATTAGAAATCTGAATCAAAAAAAGAAAGAATATATTTTTAAGCATTAATCAGACTCGCGTTAGCTTTTAAATGCATTTATCCCACCCCACTGCTTATCTTTCAATGAAAGTTTAATTTCATCTAACTGAGGCCAATTTATGTTCAAAAAACCATCACACCAACTTATTCCCGCTTCAAATTCAGGACAATAATAATTAGTAGTTTTATATACAAACTCAGCTTCGTCACTTAGAACCAGAAAACCATGCGCAAATCCTTCTGGTATCCACAATTGCCGTTTATTTTCCGAGGAAAGGATTATACCAACCCAATGACCATATGAATCAGAACCAACTCTGATGTCCACTGCGACATCAAAAACTTCACCAACAATACATCTTACCAACTTTGCTTGCTCAAAAGGCGGACGTTGAAAGTGAAGCCCTCGGAGTACACCTTTACTAGACTTCGAATGGTTATCCTGAACAAATTCAACTTTGCGGCCTACAGCTTCCTCAAAAACCTTCTGGTTAAAGCTCTCAAAAAAGAAACCACGCTCATCACCAAAAACTTTCGGTTCGAAAATTAATACGTCTGGAATCTCTGTTTTAATTACGTTCATTTTATTAATAACCTTTAATCATTTTTAGCAGGTACTGACCATAAGCATTTTTCTTCAACGGTTCAGCTAATACTTTCACCTGCTCAGCATCAATAAACCCTTTACGGTAAGCAATTTCTTCCGGACAGGAAACTTTTAACCCCTGACGCTCTTCAATTGTAGCAATGAAGTTGCTTGCCTCAATCAGGCTTTGATGTGTCCCCGTGTCCAGCCATGCATAACCACGGCCCATCATGGCAACAGATAAACGCCCCTGTTCCATATAAATACGGTTAATATCGGTAATTTCTAGTTCACCACGGGAAGAAGGCTTAAGGTTTTTCGCCATTTCGACAACGTCGTTGTCATAGAAATAAAGCCCGGTTACCGCATAATTACTTTTTGGTTGTAACGGTTTTTCTTCCAGGCTTATTGCCGTACCGTTTTTATCAAACTCAACGACACCGTAGCGTTCAGGATCATTAACGTGATAGGCAAATACCGTTGCACCACTTTCTTTGTTAACAGCTGCGTCCATTAACTTCGGCAGATCGTGACCGTAAAAGATGTTATCACCTAGAACCAAAGCACAATCATCACCACCAATAAACTCTTCACCGATGATAAATGCCTGCGCAAGACCATCTGGACTCGGTTGCACTTTGTTCTGAAGATTTAGCCCCCACTGGCTACCATCACCCAACAGTTGTTGAAAACGAGGAGTATCCTGTGGCGTACTAATAATCAGAATATCACGAATACCCGCTAACATCAGTGTAGAGAGCGGGTAATAGATCATCGGTTTATCATAAATAGGTAATAGCTGTTTACTGACAGCCATAGTCACAGGATAAAGACGTGTACCAGAACCACCCGCTAAAATAATACCTTTACGCGTTTTCATTTCATCATTCCTTTTAATTCATCTTGCTCCACCATCACGAACAAGATGCAAAAACTATTAAATTGCTGTAGTCGTAAATAATTCGTTAAGCATTCGTTTCACGCCAACCTGCCAGTCAGGCAAGACAAGCGCAAAGTTCTGCTGAAATTTTTCTGTATTAAGGCGAGAGTTATGTGGACGACGAGCTGGTGTAGGATAGGCAGTTGTTGGTACTGCGTTGAGCTTGTTGAGTGCAAGGGCAATGCCTGCTTTGCGCGCCTCTTCAAAAACCAGCGCAGCATAATCGTGCCAGGTTGTGGTACCACTGGCTACCAAATGGTACAAGCCTGCGACTTCCGGTTTATTCAGTGCTACACGAATGGCATGTGCCGTACAATCAGCCAGCAACTCTGCGCCAGTTGGCGCACCAAACTGATCATTAATAACGGCTAATTCTTCACGCTCTTTTGCCAGACGCAACATTGTTTTGGCGAAATTATTTCCTTTACCTGCGTATACCCAGCTGGTACGGAAAATAAGATGCTTCGCGCAATGTTCCTGTAATGCTTTTTCTCCAGCTAACTTGGTTTCACCGTAAACATTTAGCGGTGCGGTTGCATCCGCCTCCTGCCATGGTATTTCACCGGTCCCCGGAAATACGTAGTCAGTAGAGTAGTGAATAACCCATGCGCCGACTTCATTGGCTGCTTTCGCGATCGCTTCGACACTCGTCGCGTTAAGTAATTGTGCAAACTCCGGTTCTGATTCTGCTTTGTCTACTGCGGTGTGAGCTGCTGCGTTGACAATAATATCAGGCCGAATGCTTCTTACGGTTTCAGCTACACCTTCAGGATTACTAAAATCACCACAGTAATCAGTGGAGTGAACATCAAGAGCAATCAAATTACCCAGAGGTGCCAGAGCACGCTGTAGTTCCCAACCTACCTGCCCTGTTTTGCCGAAAAGGAGGATATTCATTACTGGCGGCCCTCATAGTTCTGTTCAATCCACGATTGATAGGCACCACTTTTCACATTATCAACCCATTTTGTATTGGACAGGTACCATTCCACTGTTTTACGAATCCCGCTCTCAAACGTTTCCTGTGGTTTCCAACCCAATTCGCGGCTAATCTTCTCAGCATCAATCGCATAACGGCGATCATGTCCCGGGCGGTCGGCAACATAAGTAATTTGCTCACGATAAGATTTCTCTTTCGGTACAATCTCATCCAACAAATCACAAATAGTGAGCACTACATCGATGTTTTTCTTTTCGTTGTGTCCACCAATGTTATAAGTTTCACCCGCTTTACCTTCGGTTACGACGGTATATAACGCACGCGCATGATCTTCAACATACAGCCAGTCACGAATTTGATCCCCTTTGCCATAAATAGGTAATGCCTTACCTTCCAGAGCATTAAGAATTACTAGTGGAATCAATTTTTCCGGAAAGTGATAAGGTCCGTAGTTATTCGAACAGTTAGTCACAATGGTCGGTAAACCATAGGTACGTTTCCACGCGCGGACTAAATGATCGCTGGATGCTTTTGATGCGGAATAAGGGCTGCTTGGTGCGTAAGCTGTCGTCTCAGTAAATAAGGGTAATTCTTCGTTATTATTTACTTCATCTGGATGAGGCAAATCACCATAGACTTCGTCAGTAGAAATATGATGAAAACGGAAGCTATTTTTCTTGTCGCTATCAAGAGCAGACCAGTAATTGCGAGCGGCTTCCAAAAGGACATAAGTACCAACAATATTGGTTTCAATAAATGCCGCAGGACCTGTAATTGAACGGTCAACATGGCTTTCAGCTGCCAGGTGCATCACTGCATGCGGCTGATGCTGAGCAAAAATCCGTGCCATTGCAGCAGCATCGCAAATATCCGCATGTTCAAAAATATAGCGTTCAGAATCAGAAACATCAGCAAGTGATTCCAGGTTTCCGGCGTACGTTAATTTATCGACATTAACAACACTATCCTGCGTATTATTTATAATGTGACGAACTACAGCAGAACCAATAAATCCTGCGCCACCAGTAACAAGTATCTTCACTCTTTTATTCCATATTACTTCAGAGCATGCTGTGAAATAAGCGGCTCTTAGTTTGATTAATAGAGGTATTAATGCACGCTACCGCCCCTGGCTTTACAGCTACCAGAGCACTGCATGCATGTCTATGATGTGACGAGCGTTACCCACTCGCGCTAAACCCGAAAAATTCAAACGCTAATTGTCTTACCAATCCGCTCTGGAAACAAGGAAAATCCTGGAAAACTTTGACTAAAATCCTATTGCTAACTCGTTGTTATTCTGATTGTTTATATAAAACAACGGCAGGAATATTCGCAACAAATTACTTTCGCCACGAATCTTCACTGCCGTTATAATTTTCTTATCAACCGTTACATCCGGTCAGATTTTCATTATTCGCTTAACAGCTTCTCAATGCCTTTACGGAACTTCGCCCCTTCTTTCAGGTTGCGTAGTCCATACTTCACAAATGCCTGCATATAACCCATTTTTTTACCGCAGTCGTAGCTGTCACCTGTCATCAGCATGGCATCAACGGACTGTTTTTTCGCCAGTTCAGCGATGGCATCAGTCAGCTGAATACGCCCCCATGCACCTGGCTGCGTGCGTTCAAGTTCCGGCCAAATATCGGCAGAAAGCACATAGCGACCAACGGCCATGATGTCTGAGTCCAGCGTCTGCGGCTGATCCGGTTTTTCGATAAATTCAACAATGCGGCTGACTTTACCTTCACGGTCCAGTGGTTCTTTGGTCTGGATGACCGAGTATTCAGAGAGGTCACCCGGCATACGTTTTGCCAGCACCTGGCTACGACCCGTTTCGTTGAATCGTGCAATCATGGCAGCAAGGTTGTAGCGCAGCGGGTCGGCGCTGGCGTCGTCGATCACAACGTCCGGCAGCACCACGACAAATGGATTGTCACCAATGGCGGGTCGTGCACATAAAATGGAGTGGCCTAAACCTAAAGGTTCGCCCTGACGCACGTTCATAATGGTCACGCCCGGTGGACAGATGGACTGCACTTCCGCCAGCAGTTGACGCTTCACGCGCTGCTCAAGGAGAGATTCTAATTCATAAGAGGTGTCGAAGTGGTTTTCGACCGCGTTCTTGGACGCGTGAGTTACCAGGAGGATTTCTTTGATCCCTGCAGCCACAATCTCGTCAACAATGTACTGAATCATTGGCTTGTCGACGATCGGTAGCATCTCTTTGGGAATCGCCTTAGTGGCAGGCAACATATGCATCCCAAGACCTGCTACCGGTATAACTGCTTTTAAATTCGTCATCATTTTCCTACCTCTAAGTGGCTGATAGTGCGTAAATTATTGCCATAGGTTAGCCAAACGGTATGGCTATATACCAAAGCTTAGTTCCGCATAACTTTGATTAAACCTTACGATAACACTACACACCATCAGCATCTGGGTTACTCGGATTACTCGGAAATCCACATACTGATAATTTAATCAGTACCTCTTTCCGAATAATCGTAGTCCAACCTGGTCCTTTTTTCTCTGACTCGTCTGCATTACTCAGAAACAAACGTTATGTCGTCTTTTTTGGCATGAACGAATTCATACTGCAGAGTTCGATCCAGACCTTGCGACAGCGTATACGGTGCCACAAAACCTGAAGAATGCACTTTCGTTGCGTCAAACTGTGTTGTTGCGCAGAATTTTTTCACGCGCACTGAGCTGACAGCGTATTTTTTGCCCGTAATTTTGCTCAGGATATCAAAACAATATCCACCCAGCATTCCTAGTGGGTAAGGCAAGTGCATAGAAGGGATCTTTTTGTTCAGGCTTTGTTCAACTTCAGCAACCAACTGGTTCATGTTCAGGTCTGGCTTATCAACGTAGTTATAAACCTCATAACCTGCGGCAACATTCTTCAGTTTGTACTTGATAAACTCAACAATGTTTCCAACATAAGCCATGGACTTATAGTTAGTCCCTGCGCCCACCATCATAAACTTGCCGCCAGCGATCTGTTTCAGCAAGTTATAGACGTTACCGCGGTTGCGTTCACCGAAGATAACGGTAGGACGGATGATGGTTAATGAACGTTCTGTTGGTGCTTTGTTATACCATTCACGCAGCACTTCCTCTGCCTGCCACTTACTTTTGCCGTAGTGGTTGAAAGGATCGTGTGGATGGTTTTCGTCAGGGTTGTGTTTGTTCAAACCATAAACAGCAACGGAACTGGTAAAGATGATATTTTTAACACCATTTTTTTCCATGGCCGCCAGCACATTGCGGGTACCCTGAACGTTGACATCATAATAGAGAGAAGTAGGGCTGACGTCATCGCGGTGTTCCGCTGCCAGTAGCACAACAGTGTCAAAACCGGCTAACGCCTGGTCGAGTGCCTGTTGATCACGAACATCGCCAATCTGTGTGATTTCTGGATAAAAGTGGCTCTGCTGTTTGTCCAGGTTCTTGATATTAAAGTCAGCAATTGCCGTTTCAAGTAGTCGGGTTCCTACGAATCCGGAAGCTCCTATGAGCAAAACGTTATCGTTCATAAATCACTTTAGTCTGGTTGTTACGTAAGAAACACAAGATAAAGATGAGTACCTTCCCTGAGTAGTCAATGCTGCCCAGCCCCAGCTTTAACAGTTAGTGTGAGGATTATAATCTTTTAGAACATTATATCCAGTAAGTTTATGAATGGTCGCAAATCTACTCCCTCCGTTCCGGCAATCTAAAGTTAATCTTTTCCACATTAACAATATGGTGATTAATCCTGTCGATATCGACGGAGCTTTGCCCTCTTTCATTCACCGCATGAACATTTGCAAGAGACAGCAGTGTTTCTTCTTTCGCCATAAAGACGCCGCGAACGTCTTTGCGCATGTCGAAGTTCATGCTCAATGCGGGTCCAACAGAGGATTCCTGCATCACTTTGATATTTCGCATAAAAAGATGTTGCGGTTTGTTGTGTAACTCCAGCGACGCACGCTTCATCTCAATGTTAGTCAGTGCCACAAAGGAGACAGCATTCCCGGCGGAGATTTGGATACCGCGCAATTTGTAAGCAAGATGGGTGTTATCCAGTTGAATATTATTCACTCGGAAATTTTGCGGTATCGAGAGATATTTGCCTTTAATTACCCCATAGCCGATTAACATCCCGGCGCTATTAATCATTTCAATATTATCAATCACGAAATTGTCACAACCGTAAATAGCGACTGTGGCGTTATCAATGCCTGCTTTCTTACTGAAATCCGGCGTGATATTGCGGGCTTTGATATTACGAATAACAAAATGTTTACCATTTTCAACATGGATCAACTGCCGACAATCCGATCCCGTGATATTCGCCACGACAAAGTTTTTCACTGCCTGGTCTTCCGGGTAGTTATTATCGTAGGTACTTCCCGCAAGACCTATGCCGATGCCCCAGTTGATTTTGCCGTTGGTACAGTTGATGCGCTCGATGACATGGTCGGAGATCAAAATATCACTGTCGTTAATTGCCACGTTCCATTCAATGGCGTCGCCTTGTAAGTCGCTGAACTTACAATTGGTGATGTTGGCACCGATAATCTGGTTATGAAATCCCTGGCGTAAGATGGCGTAATTAGCGTGGCTGACAGTGAGGTTATCGATGGTCAGGTTGCGCATGACCCGTTTGTTTTTGCCGCCGATATAAATCTGCGTTACCGGGCCAAAGCCGCTCATCGCCAGCCCTTTGATGGTGCAGTCAGAGCCACGCACATCCAGGGTGATGTTATGCATACTGCCGCCCTCCTCCCCTGTCACCTGGCTGCCGTCCTGTAAGACAAATCGCCCTCTGCCGTTGCCTCGCAGGCTTCCGAGGATGTGTAACGTTTTGCCAGGAGGAATGAAGATGCCGGTGTTGATATTGTCACAAACCAATCCGGCAGGCACGACGACCGTTTGCCCTTCGCTGAAGGCTTGTTTAAATGAGGCGATCCAGTCGTGAGGGTTGTAGTCGTTAATGTTAACGCTTTGTCGGGCAGGAAGTGCGCGGGCGAAAGGGGTATGGAGGAAGGCAAGCGCGGAGCTTGCCGTCAGGAAGGTGCGTCGGGAGAGTTTTTTAAATGGCATACGTTCTCCTCTATAAAGCCTGCAGCAAGCTGGCGAGTTCTCGATTAATCACCTGCTGGTTAAAATCGTGTTCGACTTTTTCGCGTGCACGTTTGACGACCGGAGCCAGTTCGTCGGTGTCCAGTTGGCTAAATGCCGCCAGGCGTTGCGCCAGTGCGCGAGCATCGTTCTCAGGCACCAGCCAGCCGGATTTGTCAGCCTCCACCAGTTCCGGTATTCCGCTATGCAGAGTAGAAACCACCGGAATGCCGACCGCCATCGCTTCCATTAGCGCCACCGGAATGCCTTCCATATCACCATCCGCACCTGTAACCGATGGCAACAGGAAGACATCCGCGTCGTCGAGCATCGCTTTCACTTCATGGCTCGGTTTAAAGCCAGGCATCTCCACCACATCTTCCAGTTGATATTGTTCGATGAGCGTGCGCAGGCGTCGTTCCCACGGGCCAATGCCGAGGATGCGATAGCGAAATGCCACGCCCTGCTCTTTCAACTGACGGCAGGCTTCAATCGCCACATGCAGGCCTTTTTTCTCGGTTAAGCGTGCGACGGAAATGATTTCCAGCGGCGTTGCGGGCGCTTTCACCGGACGCGGGCTAAAACGCGTCATGTCCACGCCCATACGCGATACGGCAATTTTTTCCCTCGGGCAGCCCATTTTTTGCAGCCTTCCGGCCCACAAATCGCTTATCGGTAACATCAGGTCGCCACGGCGAAACAGTTGTTGATATTCGGGAGTGTAGTGGTTGAGCACTTCCCGACTGGAGATATCAATACCGTGGAAGATAGTGGCAATTTTGCCGCGAATGACACCCAGTTCGCGTAGTTTTGCTGCGGTTACCCCCGCAGGGCCAAAATGAGCGATAAAGACATCGGCATGAAACGGTGTTGCGACCTGGCCGCAAATGGCAGACAAAATCAGGTTTCGCGACTCAGCACCATAGCGTTTGAGGTTGAGCGCCTGCCAGGTATTTTTACGATGAATGCCGCGTAACGTCTGGCTGGCGCGGTGGCGCAGCTTCGCCACTTTGCCCGTAGGTTCGTCCTGTAACCAGCGGGTTCTGGCGGCAAGGTTGTATTTCGTCCATGCCGCGTGGGTGTTCTGGGTGTCGCCTTTTTGCAGCGCGACAATCTCCACCTCAAAGCCCATATCAATAAACGCAGTGATTTGGTTAAGAACAAAGGTTTCCGACGACAGCGGAAATTTCAATAAGAAGAAGCCGACCTTCATTTCACCTCCCCGATGCGCTCAAGCACAGATTGCACCATCTGCATTCCCGTCTGACGCTCACGACTGACGGCTTCGCTAAGTCGTGCGTTCAGCGCCGGAAGCTGGCCTAAGGTATCCGCAACCATCGCTTGCAGGCTGCCGTCTAATAAATGACGGATATCAATTGCCATCTCCGGTAGTCCCAGCTGCTGCATAATCCCGGCGGATTTATGTTCGTAGTTGATGGCAATTGCCGGAGTGGCGAAATTCATCGAGATAATGGCAGAGTGCAGGCGCGTACCGACGGTGAGTTCACAGGCACCCAGAATTTTGCCCATTTCCAGATCGTTGAGTTCATCCATCACTACGTGGTAACGGGCAGGATCGCTGATGTGCTGGCGCAGATTGAGCGCCACCATGCGGTCGTCTTTGTTATAGCTGTCGATGCCCGTACAGGTGGAGAGCGCAATCACCTGATACCCTTCATCGAGAATGCGATTGACCACCCCGGCAAAGGCTTTTTCATACGCTTGTTGAGTGGTGCCGAGACGTTTGTCGAACGGTGCCAGTTCGCGCAGGGTAATTGCCACCGTTTTCTGTTGTGCGGCAACGTCCAGCCAGTGTTGGACGGCATAGCTGGCGGTGAAATCTTCGGTGTGGTGATCGACCAGCCACGCGGTATCAACGCCATGTTCCACTTTTGCGGTAGTGATATTGCTGCGTTTCATCAGATCGAGGCTGACCGATTCGCGCAGGATCAGCGCGTCGCAGTGACCAAAAACGTAGTTCGCCAGTTGGTTAAATTGCTCATCCTGGAAGGGACCGACGCTGTGACCAATCATAAACAGCGGCTTTTTCGCCATAAATGTGCAAAGCGCATGTTCAAACTGCGGCACGCCATAGAGATCGACAAAAAACGATCCGCCGACCTGGATAATGGCGTCGTAACCTGACAGCAGGCGCACGAAGTCGGTGAATCCCTGGGCGATGGCGATATTACGCAGCTTGCCAGTGTCGGTGACGCGTGAGAGCAATACCTGGTGTTGATAGCGGCGACGGAGGACTTTTTTAACGCGCCCGACAACGCCCGCCGCGCTGTTGTGTTGTTTCATTTGCAGGAACAGCGGATCGCCCATTACCGGGCGGTTGAGCAGCCAGGAAGAACTGACCGGATAGCGGCTCATCACGTCCACTTCGGCTTGTGGATTGAGGATGTTGATGGCATCAAGTAAGCCGCGCAAGATGGCGCTGTCGCCACGATTGCCGCAAGTGTGGTTGCCCAGAATAAGTAATTTCATTTTTTCCTCATAAATTTGATGCCAGGTGAGGCTGTGTTTGTTGTGTTCGTTGCCGCTTTTTGCCTGATGCGACGCTGACGCGTCTTATCAGGCCTACAAGACCCGAGCCTAGAACCGTAGGCCGGATAAGGCGTTTACGCCGCATCCGGCATTCAGTGCCTGATGCGACGCTGACGCGTCTTATCAGGCCTACAGGTCCCGAGCACAGAACCGTAGGATGGATAAGGCGTTTTACGCTGCACCCGGCAACCGTTGTCGGAACCGAAAACAACAACTCACCCCGCCCGTAAAAGCATTTTCATTTTTTCGCTGCGACAAAACTGACGCTTCACTTCCACCACCAGCGGATGGCGCGACAGCACAATCATCACCACAAACGCCAGCACGCCCGCGGCTATTTGCACCGCCAGCAGCATCCCCAGCGCCAGTTGCCCTTTCAGCACAATGCCCAGCACATAACTGACCACCAGCGTCGGCAGCGAGAGATAAAACGGCAGCCACAAACTCAGGATGTACTGGCGATAACTGGAACCAAGAACCGGTTTAATCATCACGAAGTAACTCAGAATGGTGTTGATAATCTGCACCAGCAGGAAACCGAGCGTGACGCCGATTGCGCCCGCCATCTGCCCACCAATAACAATCGCCGGAATAAACAGAAATGTTTTGAATACGTTGAATTTAAAGCTGATATCGACCCGCGCTTTCGCCATCAGCAGCGAACCAATCGGGTTACCCACGGAGCGCAGTAGCCCCACCACACACAGCAATTGCAGCACCGGAATAATGCTGTTCCACTTCTCACCAAAGACCAGCGGTACAAAGTTATTCGACACCACCATCAGCCCGAGCAGCGCCGGAAAGTTGATAATCCCCACCACCGACAGCAGCTTGTAGAAGTTAACGCGCAGCTTTTCGGTGTCGTCCTGAATTTTGGCGAATGCCGGAAACAACACACGGGTGATGATCGGGTTCAGCTTCATCGGTGGCACAACGGCCACGTTGTACGCCAGGTTGTATCCCCCTGCCACGCCCGCGCCGAGAATACGCGCCAGCACCAGCGTTGAAAGGTTGGTGTTGAGATAGTTGATGATGCTGTCCGCCGTCAGCCAGGCACCAAAGCGTAAGTTCGGCGCAACTGACGCCAGCGAGAAATGCAGACCGGGGCGATAAATTTTTCGACCAAAGTAGCCAAACAGCAGCGTTCTTACCGCACTATTGACCAGATAACCGAGGATCGCGGTCATCGCCAGCGGCCAGAAATGGGCGCTAACCACCGTAAAAGTGAAGCCCGCCAGCACCGCGCTGGTTTCGATCATGCCGATTTTGTTGAACTCCAGCTCCTTCTGCATCAACGCGCGGAACTGTTGCCCGTGGGGGATCACCACAAACGCCAGCGACAATGTTTTAATCAACGGTGCCAGGTCCGGGTTATTCAGCACGTCACCAATGGCATCACTCAACAAAAACACCGCCACGCACACCACGATCCCCAGCCCGACGTTCAGCCAGTACAGCGTGGTGAGTTCCAGGTGGCTGATTTCTTTTCGCTGAATAATCGAGTTAGCGATACCGAAGTCAGAAAGCGTATCTGCCAGCGCGATAATCACCAGCGACACAGTCAGCAGGCCGAACTGGTGGTTGTCGATAATCCGCGCCAGCACGGTCATCTGCACCAGCCCGAGGCCGATGATGATCACCGTGGCAATCGCCGACCACTTCGCGCCGCTGATGGTTTTTTCACGTAAGCTCATATCAATATGCCGCTTTGTTAACGAAGCCTTTGAATACCGTCAGGAAAACGATTTTGATATCGAACCAGACGCTCCATTCGCGGATGTACTCAAGGTCGAACTCGACGCGTTTTTCCATTTTCTCCAGCGTGTCGGTTTCGCCGCGCCAGCCATTAATCTGCGCCCAGCCGGTAATGCCCGGTTTCACCTTATGGCGCAGCATGTAGCCTTCAATGAGCTGTCGATACTGTTCGTTATGCGCCACCGCGTGCGGACGCGGACCGACAATCGACATCCCCCCGGTCAGCACATTGATAAACTGCGGCAGTTCATCCAGCGAGGTGCGGCGCAGAAAGTTCCCCACTTTGGTGACGCGCGGATCGTTCTGCGTCGCCTGAGTCACCACTTTGTCGTTCTCCATCACTTTCATCGAACGGAACTTCCACACTTTGATCGGCTTGCCATCCATGCCATAGCGAGTCTGGCGGAAAATAACCGGTCCTGGTGAACTGAGTTTTACCGCCAGCGCAATACAGCACAGCACCGGGGAGATCAGCAGCAGAATAAGCGTCGCCAGCACAATGTCTTCCGCACGTTTTAGCAGGCGGTTAACCCCGGAAAGTGGCGTGTCATACAGCGGCACCACCGGAACGCCGTTCATCTCTTCGAGACGTGAATGGAGAATGTTGAAGGTAAAGACATCGGGGATCAGCAGCACCGAACAGGTGGTGTCCGCCAGTTGATGGACCAGTTTTTTCACTCGCGCGCCGTCGCACATTTGCATCGCGATATAGACGTTATGAATCTTGCCCGCTTTCGCATCCTCGACCAGCTGTTGCAGGTTACCCGCCCAGTCGTTAGAAACGCCGCCCGGTTTCGGGTCGTGGTAAACGCCCACCACTTCAAACCCTAACCACGGCTGATTACGGAAGCTCTCCATCAGCATTTGTCCGGCGGCTAAATCCCCCGCCACCGCGACCATGCGCTTGTTATAGCCATGATTACGCAGCCAGCCCGCCCCAATGCGAATACATGAACGGCAAACCACCAGTCCGATGCTGGTCAGCCCATACCACGCCAGCCAGATTTTCAGTTGCGTGTCGAAATCATTGTTGAACGCCACCAGTCCGGCGCTGAAAATCACGCTTAAGGTCCAGTTTTGTAGCAACAGGGCAAATTCTGTCGCTGCCCGAACACCGCGCCATGAGCGATAAAAATCGGTGATGCCGCCCAGCATCTGGAACACCACCAGCGTAATCAGCGCCACCAACAGGTGCATGTAGAGGAATGACAGTCCGCTCACTTCGCAAACCAGCCATAGTCCGGCAAACATGATGGTGATATCTGAAAAGCGTTGCACCATAGAGATTAACGATGCATTGGTTTTCGCTCGCTCGCGCTTTTTTAGATTTGTCATCGTTGTTCCTGTTATTAGCCCCTTACCCGCAGTGGGGTAAGGGAAGATCCGACATTACTCGTTCAGCAACGTCAGCAGAGTTCGCGTTCGCGCTTCCATCAGCGGCACATCACCGCGCGATTCCACATTCAACCGCACCACCGGTTCGGTGTTGGAGGAGCGCAGGTTAAAGC
>ERZ773149.1333-NODE-1333-length-20297-cov-7.494121_pt1 | contig 20297 bp, 25 predicted proteins | sample MGYA00511081_ERZ773149 | MGnify/ENA primary metagenome ERZ773149 (study PRJEB29015, sample SAMEA2737846) | human gut metagenome | biome: human gut; feature: human-associated habitat; material: faeces | place: China | collected 2012 ...
GATATAAAATTTATAAAGGTAAATGCAAATCATTTGCATTATGAAATGGAGATTAATTTATGAAATTATTAAAATATATCTTTAAGAGAGTTGTAGGAGTAATACCCATTTTGATAATAATATCATTTGTATCATTTGGGCTTATGAATTTAGCACCAGGAGATCCGGCAGAAGCAATATTGACTTCTCAGGGAGCTGTTGTAACATCAGAAGTTTTAGAAAGCACTAGGGTAGAGATGGGATTAGACAAACCTTTTTTAGTACAATATCTAAATTGGATGAAAAATTGCTTAAAAGGAGATTTTGGCATTTCCTATTCTACAGGGGTATCGGTAAAGGAAGAGTTATTTAAGCATTTACCATATACCATAACACTTACAGCCACAGCCATGGCTATAACTATACTTGTTTCGATTCCCATTGGAATAATAGCAGCAATTAATAAAGATAAATTTATAGATTCTATAATAAAAGATCCTAAGGTTAAAACTAGCGGATTGAATGATAGTGAGATCTTGGAAAAGGGCGTTAATACAGTTTCTGGTCTTTTGAATCATATAAACACAATTGATAAGAGTTATCTCGATAAGCTAAAGAGAAAATACGGAAATACGATTGTCGATATGCTTTTTTACAAGAATGTAAATTAAAATGAAAATAAATATTGAGATCTCGAAAATCCAGCATGTTGAACATATGTCATTTGCTATTGATCTTTCTGAAAATAAACTGACTTGCATTGTAGGAAAGAACGGTGCTGGAAAGACAACGCTAATCAAAGCAATTAAAAATTTACAATCAGCAGATACATTCATAAAGACATCTTCTAGATATATATTCAATCCTGACAGTAGTATAGTATATAATATTAATGATCAAGATATAGTATATGTCTATGATGAGAATTTGAAGGTAATAGATACTAAGCAAATAATTCCAGCAGATATAAAATCCAATCTTTATGTCGAGTTGCCCATTCCTCATGGAATGAGGTTCAATAACTTCCCAACACTTAGTAAAATTGATACTGAACTTAGAAAAAGTATTGCGTTTGAAAGCTATAGCGTTCCCGAGGATTTGATAAATATACTCAATGAGGTATATCAGTCTTCTTCTTACAATAATCTTAAAGCATTTTCTGTAAAAAATGAAATTTTCTATTTCAGATTGAATGAGAACGGAACATACATAAGGGAGGATTACTTTAGCTCGGGTGAGTATTTTATTTTGAATTTATTTAGAATGATTGAGCTCAAAAGAAAATTCATTGTCATAGATGAGATAGATATATCACTAGACTCTTCGGCGCAAGTCCATCTTATAGCAGTGCTAAGGAAATATTGTCAGAGACACTCGGTGAATATTGTATTCACAACACATTCACTTGCTTTAATGCAAACGCTGAATGATGATGAATTGTACTATATGTGCGAAGGTGATGCTGGAACTACAATTACAAATCGATCATATAATTATATAAAAAGTACGCTTTTTGGATTTAAAGGATGGGATAAGTACATTCTTACTGAAGATGAAGTTCTGCAAAATTTCTTAGAATATATAATTAATGCTCCTGGGAATGATTACTTCTACGAATATAAAATAATATATGTTGGTGGAGGAACTAATGTCATTGATTTAATGCGTCGTAATGAGAGAGAGAGCTTTCTCACGACTCAACAGAATGTGATCTCAGTGTTAGACGGAGATCAATTAGGTCAAAGGTATGCTCGAGGTGAAAATATTTTATGCATACCTTTCCAAAGCGTTGAGAAGGATTTCTATCAAGCATACGGCCAAGATGAATCGATCCCGAGAGTTACAACTAGAGGTAACGATAAACTTGATAAGCAAGTTTATCGAGGGGTAGTGAAAACCTATAACAACGGCTGGGATGAAACTAGGATTTTTGAGTACCTTGAGAGGTTAAAGCCTGATGAATGTGAGGCTTTCAGGCAAAAAATTAGAGCATTTCTCCAAAGAAATATTTCGGCAGAGGGTTGAATATAAGCTTCGGGATCTCATGCCTCTCTATCTGCATGAAATTGCATTTGATAATTCCTATTTTTCTCGTGAACTGTGTCACGTTAGGCGCAGCTCAGGGCTCATAATGCATCTGCATTAAAACCGCCCCACGAAGCGGGCGGGCGAGGCGGGGAAAGCACTGCGCGCTCCATTAACGACCATTGCATAATACTATTAGCCTATGAATCGAGTCATGAGATGTTATCTTTACGATTCAGGCGAGTGCTTTCGTTACGATGAGTTGGTTTAAGCACACTATCTGCACAAAAAATAATCTGTTGAAGCGATTCATCATTCCTAACGCTCTAGAGTCTTAAATAAAAATATGTAAAATGCGTAAAATTTTTTGAATTATGGATCAGCTATGCTTGGAACTTCATCACAAAGAGCTATTTCAGTACAACATGTTGATTTAAATGTAAAGTGTTGGGTCGTTAGACCTGGGATTAAGTATAGATATTTTGCAGACTTCCTTGAACGCAATATGGTTGCTACTGCTCACTTGGATAGGTTAAGTCCAGATCAAATTGACTTTAATGATGAAATTAACCATGAAAATATTAATCAAAAGGTTGATGGGTTAGATACTATTGGTTCAAGAAATATTCATACCCAAATTGAAAATTTCCTCATAGATATGCAGGTCGGTGATGTTGTTTTCACTTTGTCAGGTGATATGGTTGTTCCTGGAGTTATTGCATCTTCCGCGTATTTTGAGCGTGAATGTTTAGGTAATAATGAAGGGTTTCATGTAAGACGTAGAGTCACATGGGGAGAGCCAGTTCGCAGACGAGAGATTCCATTAGCTCTTCAGAAATCGTTTACTGCATACCAGACCGTATTCTCTTTGGGCGGGAAGTCAGAAGAAGTACTGCATTGGTTAATGTCATTCTTTATAACGGATAATATTTTCTGTACTAGCTTAAGAGTCGAGCAAGCAGAAGCCATTCGGCATCATACTCTTAAGCAGCTGGCTGAGCTGGTCGATAGAGTGCAGGTACTTGCGCTATTAATTGGCGAAGAGTTTGATGGCGAGTATACAAACGAAGTTGTTCAGTTTGAGATGGAAAGACTTTCTAATAATGGAGAGTTATCCTTGACTGCTCAACAAATGTTGATGTCTCCGGGGGATGTTTGGCTACAATTTAAAACAAATAATAGAAAGGCCGGAATTGCGTTTATGTTAATTATGGGGGCCATTTTTAATCATGATGTAGCCTTCGCTTCAACGGTTGATAATCGTATAAGTGAGGAACTTCGATCTCATATTGAAGGGAAAAAAGAGGTTGCAATGGATGGATTAAACTTTGATAGAGTTTCTCAAGTTCTAGAGTTGCGTTTAAAAAGACAAAATAGAGGCTTTGTTTCTGCTCGTCCAACGAACCGTGAGATCGGACAGGGGATCAATTTCCCTGAAGATGGTGATGCGAGGCATGCGAGTGACTAACTATGAACTTTGAATTTGTAAAAGAACACTGGCTGATAATAGGCATGCTATTCATAGCATGTCTATTATTAATTTTAAAATTCAAAGATATTTACAGAACACACGATCAGTTTAATAACGTCGTGATGTCATTGTGCGCTGTTTTGACACTTGTGTGGGGAGGATATACTTTTGATGTTTTGCACCAAAGGGATAAGGCAGAAGCTGATCTTATAGAGTTAAGAAATAGAATTAGAAATACAGAATCGACATTTTTTAATGTTGACGTTAATGTTGTTAAAATCGATGATGTGTTTTATATAAAGCCTATTGTAACTATTAGGAATAACAGTAATGAGCGAATTTATGTGAAGCTTAATAACAAGTCCCTTGCTGTTAGTCGTGTTTTATCGGCCGGTGCAAAGCAAGTCGCTACGGAAGTTTTTTATCCAAATTATTATGAGGAGTTGGCTGTTCTTAATGAAGAAAGTAGCTCGCAAGGAAAAGCTAAAAATATACCTTTATATGATATATCCGTTCCTATCTCTGCCGAAAGACGCTTGAACTATCTTGTTTCGACAAAAGAAAAAGGAATGTATTATGTAACATTTAGTGCTGAGGCAATGAACGAAGATGGCTCGCCTGTTTCTAAATACATAAATGGGAAAAAATCTATATGGTTTTCTTCTTCATATATTGAAGTTAAAGATTGAATTTCTATTAAACCATATAGTAATTGAAGGTGTTGGGGGTTAATCTTGCCTGGATTGCATAGAATCACGCCGTCTGGAGACGGCGCTAAGGGTACTTAATTAGATTCTAGACTGTAATCTTTAAAGCGGATGACCTCCTGACCGAGCCAGCCGTTTATTTCCCGAATCCTGTCCTGTAACGGGATAAGCTCATTGCGGACAAAGACCTTTGCCACTTTCTCAATATCACCCAGCGACCCGACGTTCTCCGGCTTGCCACCCATCAACTGAAAGGGGATGCGGTGCGCGTCCAGCAGGTCAGCGGCGCTGGCTTTTTTGATATTAAAAAAATCGTCCTTCGTTGCCACTTCACTGAGCGGGATAATTTTAATGCCGTCGGCTTTCCCCTGTGGGGCATAGAGAAACAGGTTTTTAAAGTTGTTGCGGCCTTTCGACTTCACCATGTTTTCGCGAAGCATTTCGATATCGTTGCGATCCTGCACGGCATCGGTGACGTACATGATGTATCCGGCATGTGCGCCGTTTTCGTAATACTTGCGGCGGAACAGCGTGGCCGACTCATTCAGCCAGGCAGAGTTAAGGGCGCTGAGATATTCCGGCAGGCCGTACAACTCCTGATTAATATCCGGCTCCAGCAGGTGAAACACGGAGCCGGGCGTGAAGGCTGTCGGCTCGTTGAAGGACGGCACCCACCAGTAAACATCCTCCTCCACGCCACGGCGGGTATATTTTGCCGGTGAGGTTTCCAGTCTGATGACCTTACCGGTGGTGCTGTAACGCTTTTCCAGAAACGCATTACCGAACACCAGAAAATCCAGCACAAAGCGGCTGAAATCCTGCTGGGAAAGCCACGGATGCGGGATAAATGTTGAGGCCAGAATATTACGTTTGACGTAAATCGGTGAGCTGTGATGCACGGCAGCACGCAGGCTTTTTGCCAGACCGGTAAAGCTGACCGGTGGCTCATACCATCTGCCGTTACTGATGCACTCGACGTAATCCAGAATGTCACGGCGGTCGAGTACCGGCACCGGCTCACCAAAGGTGAATGCCTCCATTTTCGGGGCGCTGGCGGTCATTTTTTTTGCCGCAGGTTGCGGTGTTTTCCCTTTTTTCTTGCTCATCAGTAAAACTCCAGAATGGTGGATGTCAGCGGGGTGCTGATACCGGCGGTGAGTGGCTCATTTAACAGGGCGTGCATGGTCGCCCAGGCGAGGTCGGCGTGGCTGGCTTCCTCGCTGCGGCTGGCCTCATAGGTGGCACTGCGTCCGCTGCTGGTCATGGTCTTGCGGATAGCCATAAACGAGCTGGTGATGTCGGTGGCGCTGACGTCATATTCCAGACAGCCACGGCGGATAACGTCTTTGGCCTTGAGCACCATTGCGGTTTTCATTTCCGGCGTGTAGCGGATGTCGCGCGCGGCGGGATAGAACGAGCGCACGAGCTGGAACACGCCGACACCGAGGCCGGTGGCATCAATTCCGATGTATTCGACGTTGTATTTTTCGGTGAGTTTGCGGATGGATTCCGCCTGAGTGGCAAAGTCCATGCCTTTCCACTGGTGACGCTCAAGTATTCTGAATTTACCTCCGGCCACCACCGGCGGTGCCAGCACCACGCATCCGGCGCTGTCGCCACGGTGTGACGGGTCGTAACCAATCCATACCGGGCGGGAGCCGAACGGATTGGCGGCAAACGGCGCATAGTCTTCCCATTCTTCCAGCGTGTCGACCATGCAGCGTTGCAGCTCCTCGAACGGGAACACCGACGCCTTGTCGTCAACAAATTCACACATGAACAGGTTTTTAAAATCGTCGGCGCTGTTTTCGCGTTTGAGCTGCTCAATGTCGAACAGCGTGCAGCCGCCTTTCAGGGCGTCCTCAATGGTGACAATCTGTCGCCACTGGCCGTCCGCACAGAGAAGACCTCCGGCAAGGGCGTTATGACTGACGTCGATTTCCACGCGTTCGGCGGCGCTGGCGCGTCCCCGGTTGAACAGTTCACCCGACCAGAACGGGTAGGCGTCGTGCGCCAGCGTGGACGGGGTGGAGAAATAGGTCGAGCGCAGGTGACTCTGTGAGGCCATACCTGATGCCACCTTACGCAGTACCTGAAAATTCGGGATCCAGAAAATCTCGTCGACGTACAGGTCGCCGTTATGGCTCTGCGCGGTATTGGAGTTGGTGCCGAGAAAAATCAGTTTTGCGCCGTTATTGCCCAGGACAATCGGGTCACCGGTCAGGTCAACGTCAACCAGACGGGCAAAGGCGATGATGTATTCACGGAACACATACGCCTGCGTTTTACTGGCCGACAGAAAAATCTGGTTATGACCGGTTTTCAGGGCGCGCAGCAGCGCCTCGCGGGAAAAATAAAACGTCGCGCCAATCTGGCGGGATTTCAGGATATCGCGGATGCGGTGCTCAAGCCCGGCGCGATACCAGTGCAACTGATAGTCGAAAGACTGCTCAAAGAAAATCTGCTCCAGCTTTTCGATGGCCTCGTCACTGAAAAAATTCTTTTTCGGTTTGCGACGCCCGCCTTTGTTGCGGTTAGCGACGTTCGGATTAAGGTCTGCCTCGTTGCCGGTCTGACTGTAACGGTTAACCCGTGCCAGTCGTTCAATCTGGCGTCCCAGCAGGTCAATTTCCTTGAAGTCACCGCCGGTTTTCTGCGGTTTGATGATGAGCTGGGTCAGCCGCGCTTCCAGACTCATTTCGACACGGCTGATGGGGGCAACGCTGTCCCAGCCGTCGCGCTGTTTCCAGCTCTGCACCGTCGGGCGTTTCATCTGCAACATGGCGGCAATCTGCGGCACGGAAAACCCCTGCCAGTACAGCAGCGCCGCCTGACGACGCGGGTCGTGTAAAAGAGTGGTGTCTGTGGTGATGGTCATGAATACCTCGCCGTGATGAATACACGGCAAGGCTACTGAGTCGCGCCCCGCGATTCGCTAAGGTGCTGTTGTGTCAGTGATAAGCCATCCGGGACTGATGGCGGAGGATGCGCATCGTCGGGAAACTGATGCCGACATGTGACTCCTCTAATCACTATTCAGGACTCCTGACAATGGCAAAAAAAGTCTCAAAATTCTTTCGTATCGGCGTTGAGGGTGACACCTGTGACGGGCGTGTCATCAGTGCGCAGGATATTCAGGAAATGGCCGAAACCTTTGACCCGCGAGTCTATGGTTGCCGCATTAACCTGGAACATCTGCGCGGCATCCTGCCTGACGGTATTTTTAAGCGTTATGGCGATGTGGCCGAACTGAAGGCCGAAAAGATTGACGATGATTCGGCGCTGAAAGGCAAATGGGCGCTGTTTGCGAAAATCACCCCGACCGATGACCTTATCGCGATGAACAAGGCCGCGCAGAAGGTCTATACCTCAATGGAAATTCAGCCGAACTTTGCCAACACCGGCAAATGTTATCTGGTGGGTCTGGCCGTCACCGATGACCCGGCAAGCCTCGGCACGGAATACCTGGAATTCTGCCGCACGGCAAAACACAACCCCCTGAACCGCTTCAAATTAAGCCCTGAAAACCTGATTTCAGTGGCAACGCCTGTTGAGCTGGAATTTGAAGACCTGCCTGAAACCGTGTTCACCGCCCTGACCGAAAAGGTGAAATCCATTTTTGGCCGCAAACAGGCCAGCGATGACGCCCGTCTGAATGACGTGCATGAAGCGGTGACCGCTGTTGCTGAACATGTGCAGGAAAAACTGAGCGCCACTGAGCAGCGCCTCGCTGAGATGGAAACCGCCTTTTCCGCACTTAAGCAGGAGGTGACTGACAGGGCGGATGAAACCAGTCAGGCATTCACCCGCCTGAAAAACAGTCTCGACCACACCGAAAGTCTGACCCAGCAGCGCCGCAGCAAGGCCACCGGTGGTGGCGGTGACGCCCTGATGACGAACTGCTGACCGGCGTCAGTCAGTCCGGGAAAACCTTCACGATTAACCCTTAATTTCAGGAAAAACTATGCGCCAGGAAACCCGCTTTAAATTTAATGCCTACCTGTCCCGTGTTGCCGAACTGAACGGCATCGACGCCGGTGATGTGTCGAAAAAATTCACCGTTGAACCGTCGGTCACCCAGACCCTGATGAACACCATGCAGGAGTCCTCTGACTTTCTGACCCGCATCAACATTGTGCCGGTCAGCGAAATGAAAGGGGAAAAAATTGGTATCGGTGTCACCGGCTCCATCGCCAGCACCACCGACACCGCCGGTGGCACCGAGCGTCAGCCGAAGGACTTCTCGAAGCTGGCGTCAAACAAGTACGAATGCGACCAGATTAACTTCGATTTTTATATCCGCTACAAAACGCTGGACCTGTGGGCGCGTTATCAGGATTTCCAGCTCCGTGTCCGTAACGCCATTATCAAACGCCAGTCCCTTGATTTCATCATGGCCGGTTTTAACGGCGTGAAGCGTGCCGAAACCTCTGACCGCAGCAGCAATCCGATGCTGCAGGATGTGGCGGTCGGCTGGCTGCAGAAATACCGCAATGAAGCCCCGGCGCGCGTGATGAGCAAGGTTACTGACGAGGAAGGTCACACGACCTCTGAGGTCATCCGCGTGGGTAAGGGCGGTGATTATGCCAGCCTCGATGCACTGGTGATGGATGCGACCAACAACCTGATTGAGCCGTGGTATCAGGAAGACCCTGACCTTGTGGTGATTGTGGGGCGTCAGCTACTGGCGGACAAGTATTTCCCCATCGTCAACAAGGAACAGGACAACAGCGAGATGCTGGCCGCTGACGTCATCATCAGCCAGAAACGCATCGGTAACCTGCCGGCGGTACGCGTCCCGTACTTCCCGGCGGATGCGATGCTCATCACGAAGCTGGAAAACCTGTCCATCTACTACATGGATGACAGCCATCGCCGCGTGATTGTGGAAAACCCGAAACTCGACCGCGTGGAGAACTACGAGTCAATGAACATTGATTACGTGGTGGAAGACTACGCCGCCGGTTGTCTGGTGGAAAAAATTAAGGTCGGTGATTTCTCCACACCGGCTAAGGCGACCGCAGAGCCGGGAGCGTAACCGATGACGAGTCCCGCACAGCGCCACATGATGCGGGTCTCGGCAGCGATGACCGCGCAGCGGGAAGCCGCCCCGCTGCGACATGCAACTGTCTATGAGCAGATGCTGGTTAAGCTCGCCGCAGACCAGCGCACACTGAAAGCGATTTATTCAAAAGAGCTGAAGGCCGCGAAAAAACGCGAACTGCTGCCGTTCTGGTTGCCGTGGGTGAACGGCGTGCTGGAGCAGGGCAAAGGTGCACAGGATGACATTCTGATGACGGTCATGCTGTGGCGTCTGGATACCGGCGATATTGCCGGTGCGCTGGAGATTGCCCGTTATGCCCTGAAGTACGGTCTGACCATGCCGGGTAAACACCGCCGCACCCCGCCGTACATGTTCACCGAGGAGGTGGCGCTTGCGGCCATGCGTGCCCACGCTGCCGGTGAGTCTGTGGATACCCGCCTGCTGACGGACACCCTTGAACTGACCGCCACGGCTGACATGCCTGATGAAGTGCGCGCAAAGCTGCACAAAATCACCGGTCTGTTTCTGCGTGACGGTGGTGATGCCGCAGGTGCGCTGGCGCACCTGCAACGTGCGACACAGCTCGACTGTCAGGCAGGCGTCAAAAAAGAGATTGAACGACTGGAGCGGGAGCTGAAACCGAAGCCGGAGCCACAGCCAAAAGCGGCCACCTGCGCCCCGCGTAAGACCCGGAGCGTGACACCGGCAAAACGTGGACGCCCGAAAAAGAAAGCCAGTTAACAACCGAATGCGCCCCGCGCCAGGGCGGCACGCCGGTCAGTGAGGGTGAATCACCTGACACTGCACCGGCGTCCACCGCCCGACTTTTCAGAGGTAGTCATGATGACGCTGATTATTCCGCGAAAGGAGGCTCCCGTGTCCGGTGAGGGTACGGTGGTCATCCCGCAACCGGCAGGCGACGAGCCGGTGATTAAAAACACGTTCTTTTTTCCCGATATCGACCCGAAGCGCGTCCGGGAACGTATGCGCCTTGAGCAGACCGTCGCCCCCGCCCGTCTGCGTGAGGCCATCAAGTCAGGCATGGCGGAGACGAATGCGGAGCTGTACGAGTACCGCGAACAGAAAATTGCCGCCGGTTTTACGCGTCTGGCGGACGTCCCGGCGGACGACATCGACGGTGAAAGCATCAAAGTTTTTTACTACGAGCGCGCCGTGTGTGCGATGGCGACCGCGTCGCTTTATGAGCGTTATCGCGGCGTGGATGCCAGTGCGAAAGGCGACAAGAAGGCCGACAGCATTGACAGCACCATTGATGAGCTGTGGCGGGATATGCGCTGGGCAGTGGCGCGCATCCAGGACAAGCCGCGCTGCATCGTGAGTCAAATCTGATGAAGACCTTTGCGCTACAGGGCGACACGCTCGACGCCATTTGTGTCCGGTATTACGGGCGCACTGAGGGCGTGGTTGAGACCGTGCTCGCCGCAAATCCGGGACTGGCTGAACTGGGTGCGGTGCTGCCACACGGCACCGCTGTCGAACTGCCCGACGTTCAGACCGCGCCCGTGGCTGAAACTGTCAATCTGTGGGAGTAACGCATGACAGCAGAAGAAAAAAGCGTCCTGTCGCTTTTCATGATTGGGGTGCTGATTGTTGTCGGCAAGGTGCTTGCCGGTGGTGAACCCATCACCCCGCGTCTGTTTATCGGGCGCATGTTGCTCGGTGGTTTTGTCTCGATGGTTGCCGGTGTTGTTCTGGTGCAGTTTCCTGACCTGTCACTGCCTGCGGTGTGCGGCATCGGCTCCATGCTGGGTATCGCCGGTTATCAGGTGATTGAGATTGCCATTCAGCGCCGCTTTAAGGGCAGGGGGAAACAGTAATGCCGGTAATTAACACGCATCAGAATATCGCCGCCTTTCTCGACATGCTGGCCGTGTCCGAAGGGACGGCGAATCATCCGCTGACGAAAAACCGGGGCTATGACGTGATAGTCACCGGACTGGACGGGAAGCCGGAAATTTTCACCGACTACAGTGACCACCCGTTCGCACATGGCCGACCGGCGAAGGTGTTTAACCGTCGCGGTGAAAAATCCACGGCCTCCGGTCGCTATCAGCAGCTTTACCTGTTCTGGCCGCACTACCGCAAACAGCTTGCCCTGCCGGATTTCAGTCCGTTGTCACAGGACAGACTCGCCATTCAGTTGATCCGCGAACGCGGTGCACTGGATGACATCCGGGCGGGACGCATTGAGCGCGCCATTTCACGCTGTCGCAATATCTGGGCGTCCCTGCCGGGTGCCGGTTACGGTCAGCGTGAGCATTCACTGGAAAAACTGGTCACCGTCTGGCGTACCGCTGGCGGCGTACCGGCTTAAACGGAGTAAACACCATGAAGAAATTATCCCTTTCACTGATGCTGAACGTGTCGCTGGCGCTGATGCTGGCACTGTCCCTGATTTACCCGCAGAGCGTGGCCGTCAGTTTTGTCGCCACCTGGGCGATTCTGGCGACGGTTATCTGTGTGGTTGCCGGTGGTGTCGGCGTGTATGCCACGGAGTATGTGCTGGAACGCTACGGGCGGGAGCTGCCGCCGGAATCGCTGGCCGTGAAGATTGTCACGTCGCTGTTTTTGCAGCCGGTGCCGTGGCGCAGGCGGGCAGCGGCTCTGGTGGTGATGGTGGCGACGTTTATCTCGCTGGTCGCTGCCGGGTGGATTTTTACCGCGCTGATTTATCTCGTGGCATCGGTGTTCTTCCGGCTGATACGTACGGCCTGCCGTCAGCGTCTTGAGGGGCGGGAACTATGTCAAAGCTGATGATTGTGCTGGTCGTGTTGTTATCGCTGGCGGTGGCGGGGCTGTTTCTGGCGAAGCATGAAAACGCCAGCCTGCGCGCCTCGCTGGACAGGGCGAACAACGTCGCCAGCGGGCAGCAGACGACCATCACCATGCTGAAAAATCAGCTTCATGTTGCCCTCACCAGAGCAGACAAAAACGAGCTGGCGCAGGTGGTACTGCGTCAGGAACTGGAGAACGCCGCGAAGCGTGAAGCACAGCGCGAGAAAACCATCACGAGGTTACTTAATGAAAACGAAGATTTTCGCCGCTGGTACGGTGCTGACCTGCCTGATGCTGTGCGCCGGTTGCACCAGCGCCCGGCCTGCACCGACGCCAGTGATTGTCGCCAACGCCTGCCCGAAAGTGAGCCTTTGCCCGATGCCGGGCAGTGACCCGGAGACGAACGGCGATTTAAGTGCTGATATCCGGCAGCTTGAGAACGCGCTGGCACGCTGTGCCAGCCAGGTAAAAATGATTAAACACTGTCAGGACGAAAACGATGCTCAAACCCGACAGCCTGCGCAGGGCGCTGACTGATGCCGTCACGGTGCTGAAAACCAGTCCCGAGATGCTGCGGATATTCGTGGATAACGGGAGTATTGCCTCCACACTGGCGGCGTCGTTGTCATTCGAAAAGCGTTACACGCTCAATGTGATTGTGACCGACTTTACCGGTGATTTTGACCTGCTCATCGTGCCGGTGCTGGCGTGGCTGCGGGAAAATCAGCCCGACATCATGACCACCGACGAAGGCCAGAAAAAGGGCTTCACGTTTTATGCAGACATCAACAATGACAGCAGCTTTGATATCAGCATCAGCCTGATGCTGACCGAGCGCACGCTGGTCAGTGAGGTGGACGGCGCGCTGCATGTGAAGAATATCCCGGAACCCCCGCCGCCGGAGCCGGTCACCCGCCCGATGGAGCTGTATATCAATGGCGAACTGGTGAGCAAGTGGGATGAATGAGTTTAAGCGTTTTGAAGACCGGCTGACCGGACTGATTGAATCGCTGTCACCGTCAGGGCGTCGGCGACTGAGTGCCGAACTGGCGAAACGTCTGCGGCAGAGTCAGCAGCGTCGGGTGATGGCACAGAAAGCCCCGGACGGCACACCCTACGTGCCACGCCAGCAGCAGAGCGCCAGAAAAAAGACCGGTCGCGTTAAGCGAAAAATGTTTGCGAAACTTATCACCAGTCGTTTTTTGCATATCCGCGCCAGCCCGGAACAGGCATCAATGGAGTTTTACGGCGGAAAGTCACCGAAAATCGCCAGTGTGCATCAGTTCGGTCTGTCGGAAGAAAACCGGAAAGACGGTAAGAAAATTGATTATCCGGCGCGTCCTCTGCTCGGCTTTACCGGTGAGGATGTGCAGATGATTGAAGAGATTATTCTGGCTCACCTGAATCGCTAGCTTTATTGATCTGAGAATATAAGAATGAAATTATTTGATTTAGTATGATTTATTTTGAATCTTTACGTTAATAAATAAAAGGCCAGTTATTGGCCTTTTATCATTACTTGCCATTTTTCAATGCGTTGATTAACGATGCTATTTGTTCAATACCATCAAATGTAGATGGTATCTTATCATCGGATAGCATGATGTTTGAAAATACTACGTCTTCAAATTTTGAAAGCGCTTCCGGATTGTTTTTCCTTATCTCTGAGGAATAGTCGCTATAACTCTGAATGAACTGACAAAGGCTCTTTCTGAGTTCTATTTGCATAATCTGAGTTCGTAACGATATATGATTTATCAGTACAACTCTAAAGTAATACATGAAAATCAATGTAACTGATGCAAAAGGTAGTGCTGACATAAAATATGTGGCAGCATTTGTCGTTTCGAGAGTTGGTAATTTATGCATTCCATAGTATATCAGCGGGGAGGGAATGATTATAGCCAAGATGATAAGAATTATTCTTGATAGCATGATTTCACTTTCTTTCTTTTTGCCAAGTGAATTAAAGCCATCAAACAATCCAACAAAATTAAATGCGACCTCATACCCTTTTAATGACTCTTTAATTGACTCTATTTTGGCATGTTGCTCCTTTAAGAAGGAGTCGCACTTTTCGAAAAATTGACGCCCTTCGTTTAAACTATCAATGTATTTTTTATATGTGTCAACATTGCTGGAGCTTAAAACTTCTTTAACCATTGCTAATGGCAGTTCTCTAAGAGAAAAGTCTATCTGTGCTCTGCTCCGCTCATCGAATTCATTATAGTTATACAGAGCAAAATCCTTGATGGTTCTTAGTGGTGAAAAGTGAGACTCTATTTCCGGAGAGAGAATGCTTGGTTCAATGATAAATCTAAAAAAGCAAGTGAATATAAGGTTGATGCTGTTGTTATCTTCTCCCTTTTCTCTTAAGAAACTTTTAAAGGTGTCGCCAATCATAGCAATGTTGTACTGGGATTTTTTGTCCCAATCTTCAGGGTTTTCGGAAATGAAGTTTATTGCTTGAGCAATTATTTTGTTTCTGTTTGATTCAAAGTTTGTGCTGGGAGTCAGCGTGTTCAAAAAGACCAGATAATCTTTGAACAATTCTTTCATTGTTTCTGACGAGAAAAAGTAAGTACTCATAATGGATTTTGTTGTCCCTTGTTGTTCTGTGCACCAGAAATCGTGGTGTGATTTACTTCGAGATTGTACAGAATCATTATTATCGAATGAATGCACAATACAATGAAATTCTTCGCTTTATACGCAATATGATTCGCACTGGCATTATCGTCGAAACCGACCTTAATGCCGGTCGCTGCCGTGTGCAGACCGGCGGCATGTGCACCGACTGGCTTCAGTGGCTGACCCATCGCGCCGGACGTTCGCGCACATGGTGGGCACCTTCCGTGGGGGAACAGGTGCTGATTCTGGCCGTGGGCGGTGAACTCGACACGGCGTTCGTTCTGCCGGGGATTTATTCCGGCGATAACCCCGCGCCGTCTACGTCGGCGGATGCCCTGCATATCCGTTTCCCTGACGGGGCGGTGATTGAGTATGAACCCGAAACCAGTGCACTCACGGTAAGCGGAATTAAAACGGCCAGCGTGACGGCTTCTGATTCTGTTACTGCCACGGTGCCGGTGGTCATGGTGAAAGCGTCAACCCGCATCACCCTGGACACACCGGAGGTGGTCTGCACCAACAGGCTGATTACCGGCACGCTGGAAGTGCAGAAGGGCGGGACGATGCGCGGCAACATTGAACACACCGGCGGTGAACTCTCATCAAACGGTAAGGTACTGCATACCCATAAACACCCCGGCGACAGCGGCGGCACAACCGGGGGACCTCTATGACTGCGCGTTATCTCGGAATGAATCGCAGTGATGGCCTGACTGTCACTGACCTTGAGCATATCAGCCAGAGTATCGGCGATATCCTGCGCACACCGGTCGGCTCACGGGTGATGCGTCGTGATTACGGCTCGTTGCTGGCGTCAATGATTGACCAGCCGCAGACCCCGGCGCTTGAGTTGCAGATTAAGGTCGCCTGTTACATGGCGGTGCTGAAATGGGAACCCCGCGTCACCCTGTCATCCGTCACCACTGAGCGCAGTTTTGACGGGCGAATGACGGTCACGTTAACCGGCCAGCACAACGACACCGGCCAGCCACTTTCGTTAACCATCCCTGTGAGTTGAAACCATGCCGATTATCGACCTGAACCAGCTACCCGCACCGGATGTGGTCGAGGAGCTGGACTTTGAAACCATTCTTGCCGAACGCAAGGCGACACTGATTTCCCTTTACCCGGAAGACCAGCAGGAGGCGGTCGCCCGTACCCTGACGCTGGAATCCGAGCCTCTCGTCAAACTGCTGGAGGAAAATGCTTATCGTGAGCTTATCTGGCGTCAGCGTGTGAATGAGGCCGCACGGGCGGTGATGCTGGCCTGTGCCGCCGGTAATGACCTTGATGTGATTGGTGCCAATTACAACACCACGCGCCTGATTATCACCCCGGCAGATGATTCGACCATCCCGCCGACACCGGCAGTGATGGAGTCTGACACCGATTATCGTCTGCGTATTCAGCAGGCGTTTGAGGGCTTAAGCGTCGCCGGGTCGGTGGGAGCCTATCAGTATCATGGTCGCAGTGCCGACGGGCGTGTCGCGGATATCTCTGTCACCAGTCCGTCTCCGGCCTGCGTCACCATCTCTGTGCTGTCACGTGAAAATAACGGTGTCGCATCCGAAGACCTGCTGGCGGTGGTGCGTAACGCCCTTAATGGCGAGGACGTCAGGCCGGTGGCCGACCGCGTGACCGTGCAGTCTGCCGCCATCGTTGAATACCAGATAAACGCCACGCTTTACCTTTACCCTGGTCCCGAAAGCGAACCCATCCGCGCTGCTGCCGTGAAAAAACTGGAAGCGTATATCACGGCACAGCACCGGCTGGGGCGCGACATCCGTCTGTCTGCCATTTATGCCGCTTTGCATGTGGAAGGCGTGCAGCGTGTCGAACTGGCTGCACCGCTGGCCGACATCGTGCTCAACAGTACGCAGGCGTCTTTCTGTACCGAATACCGCGTCGTGACCGGAGGCTCGGATGAGTGATTCGCGCCTGCTGCCGACCGGCTCATCACCGCTTGAAATTGCTGCCGCGAAAGCCTGTGCGGAAATTGAAAAAACGCCGGTCAGTATTCGTGAGCTGTGGAACCCGGACACCTGCCCGGCAAATCTGCTGCCGTGGCTGGCGTGGGCGTTTTCGGTCGACAGGTGGGATGAAAAGTGGCCGGAAGCGACAAAACGCGCCGTTATCCGCGATGCCTATTTCATCCACTGTCATAAAGGCACTATAGGCGCAATCCGGCGTGTGGTGGAGCCGCTCGGCTATCTCATTAACGTGACGGAGTGGTGGGAAAACAGTGACCCGCCCGGCACCTTCCGGCTTGATATTGGTGTACTGGAAAGCGGCATCACAGAGGCAATGTATCAGGAAATGGAACGGCTGATTGCTGATGCCAAACCTGCAAGCCGTCACCTTATTGGCCTGAACATTACCCGGGACATTCCCGGCTATCTGTTCGCCGGTGGTGTGGCTTACGACGGCGATGTAATTACGGTTTACCCCGGATAAGTGAGGAATAATGAGCACAAAATTCAGAACCGTTATCACCACTGCCGGTGCAGCAAAGCTGGCAGCGGCAACCGCACCGGGAGGGCGGAAGGTCAACATTACCACGATGGCCGTCGGGGATGGCGGTGGTAAATTGCCTGTCCCGGATGCCGGACAGACCGGGCTTATCCATGAAGTCTGGCGACATGCGCTGAACAAAATCAGCCAGGACAAACGAAACAGTAATTATATTATCGCAGAGCTGGTTATTCCGCCGGAGGTGGGCGGTTTCTGGATGCGTGAGCTTGGCCTGTACGATGATGCGGGAACGCTAATTGCCGTGGCGAACATGGCCGAAAGTTATAAGCCTGCCCTTGCCGAAGGCTCAGGGCGTTCGCAGACCTGCCGCATGGTCATCATCGTCAGCAGTGTGGCCTCAGTGGAGCTGACCATTGACACCACAACGGTGATGGCGACGCAGGATTACGTTGATGACAAAATTGCAGAGCACGAACAGTCACGACGTCACCCGGACGCCTCGCTGACCGCAAAAGGTTTTACTCAGTTAAGCAGTGCGACCAACAGCACGTCTGAAACACTGGCCGCAACGCCGAAAGCGGTAAAGGCCGCTTATGATCTTGCTAACGGGAAATATACCGCGCAGGATGCCACCACAGCGCGAAAAGGCCTTGTCCAGCTCAGTAGCGCCACCAATAGCGATTCTGAAACGCTTGCGGCAACGCCAAAGGCGGTAAAGGCAGCATATGACCTCGCTAACGGGAAATATACCGCACAGGATGCCACCACCGCGCGAAAAGGTCTTGTCCAGCTAAGTAGCGCCACCAACAGCGATTCTGAAACGCTGGCCGCAACGCCAAAGGCGGTTAAGACAGCGTATGACCTTGCTAACGGGAAATACACTGCACAGGATGCCACCACCGCGCGGAAAGGCCTTGTCCAGCTCAGTAGCGCCACCAACAGTGATTCTGAAACGCAGGCCGCAACACCAAAAGCGGTGAAGTCTGCCTATGACAATGCTGAAAAACGTCTTCAGAAAGATCAGAACGGTGCGGATATTCCTGATAAAGGACGCTTCCTGAGTAACATTAATGTTTACAGCAAAGGTGAAGTGGATAAGAAAAAGGGAATGCGAAAGTATTCGTTTGCAGCCCCTGCAAATGTCGTTGCCGGGAAGTGGTATCCCGTTATCTTTCGCCGTGCTGCCAGCCTTTCAGGAGAAATGGCATCCCGCGTCGTTATTTCCACTGGTTGTTATAACAGCGATTATGTAATGAATAACTGCGAGTTTAATGGCATGGTTATGCCCGGAGGCTGGACTGATCGTGGTTCATATGCGGCAGGTTATTTCTGGACGTATCAGACTAATGAGCGTTCAATCCATTCCATTGTTACAAGCCTGAAAGATGATGATGTATGTAGTGTTTTTTATGTTGAAGCCAGAGCTTTCCCTGTGCAAATTCTTGCAGAGGAAGGGCTAACGGTTATTGTTCCGACAGAGGATTATGTCGTCGGTCAAACGACATATAAGTGGGGGGCAACTAATCCTGCTACAGAAAGCACGAACGCACAGGCTATTCTGGATTTTAAAAATGGGCGCGGTTATTACTGCTCACATCCATTTATTTCCAGCCTTTCGGGAAATGCTGCAACAGCAACGAAGTTAGCGAACGCAAGAAATATTAATGGTGTCAGATTTGATGGCTCTGCTGATATAAATATTAATACACTGGTATCCAGAAACCGTGTTACTGCATTAGGTGGGAGCGTAAAGGGGACACCAGGTATTCAGATGTATGAGGCATACAACAATGGCTACCCAACAGCCTATGGTAATGTGCTTCATCTCACTGGCGTAACCGCAGTAGGAGAGGGTGAGTTACTTATTGGCTGGAGTGGAACCAGCGGTGCTCATGCTCCGGCATATATTCGCTCCCGACGAGATACCACAGATGCTAACTGGTCTGGATGGGCGCAACTATATACAACTGCTCATAAACCCTCAGCGGGAGATGTTGGTGCATACACCAAAGCTGAATCAGATTCACGTTATGTGAGAGACATGCGGCTGGGCGGTGCATCTACATATAAACCAGCAAATAATGGTACTACATGGACGCATCAGGCTCCGCCAGGTTGCGTATATACCGGTATTATTGTTCAGGATACCGGCTCAAACTCTGCCGATAACATTGGTGGCGTATATTACAGACCGGTGCAGAAATACATTAACGGGACATGGTATAACGTGGCGCAGGTATAATTTATGCAGCATTTGATAAATATAACGGCAGGTAATCCAAAAACGGTTGAACAATATCAATTGACAAAGGAGTTTGATGTTGTCTGGTTTTTTACAGAAGATGGTAAGAACTGGTACGAAGAACAAAAGTATTTTGCTGATGACACGATAAAAATAGCGTACGACAAAGATAATATCATCCGCTATGTGGAAAAGGATGTGACAGCTATCAGACCGGATGGATTAAGTGTGGTTGAAGTGGCGGATATTACTGCTAACCGACGGGCGGACATTTCAGGGAACTGGATGTTTAAGGACGGCAAAGTGATTAAACGCATTTATACGGCAGAGGAATTGCAGCAGCAGGCAGAAAATCGGAAAGCCAGACTTCTTGCAGATGCTGAATCCGTGATTTTGCCGCTGGAGCGTGCTGTCAGGCTAAATATGGCTACAGAGGAGGAGCGCAGCCGACTGGAAGCATGGGAACTCTATAGCGTTCTGGTCAGTCGTGTGGATCCTGCAAATCCTGAATGGCCAGAAATGCCGCAATAAGTTGTATGAGCTCTGGTGGGAGCCTACATATCTATGGCACAGAGTAAAGCCTAATCTGACAGTCCGCTCTGTGCCAAAAGCAGACATTGGATAAGTCTTTGTTACTTATAAGGCTACAATCCAGCTGATATGATAGACTGTTTAATAGCTAGTGTGTTAACAAGTCAAAAAATGTAGAATTTAGTTCCTAGCCACTTCTGAATACATATGGATGCTGTATGAGTAACCCATTCACTCTTGAAATACTTCAGGCTATCAACGATTGGCAGCGCAGTACGACTAAAAATCGTGGTAAAAAATTAGAGACTCTATGTGTAAATCTTCCCGCTCAATACAAAACTGTTGATTTTGCCTGCTACAGAAAAATAAATTTGCAGAAGGATGGTGTATTTAGCATGT